>Ga0316207_10000064_pt1 | contig 234704 bp, 225 predicted proteins | sample 6weekpyrite_MG_FD_204943 | JGI IMG/M metagenome (GOLD analysis project Ga0316207, IMG submission 204943) | Microbial mat bacterial communities from mineral coupon in-situ incubated in ocean water Damariscotta River, Maine, United States -... | ecosystem: Environmental > Aquatic > Marine >...
CGGACCAGTTTGTGCGATGCTGGAAAATCGTTCTTATACAGTGGGGCGAAAAATAGCATCGCACAAACTGGTCCGGGCCTTATGGCCCGGACAACTCCTTTGGGCGCAACGCAAATTGGTATGTTTGTCTTTTGCCGTTGCTACTTAACGGGTCCTGATACGACCCAAAGTCCAAGGCCACAGATACCCGTCGACTTTTTAAGCACACAAATGTGACTTAAACACAGGCGACTGGCTTGATAGTATTGTGCGATATGAAAAGTCTGTCCCAACATATTTCTGCGCTGGTTCTTCTTGCGTTCGTGGCCATGGTCACTGATGCTTTTACCCTGTACCAAGCGGCTGCCAGTGATAGTGATGGCCATGTGTTGGCAGTTGACTGCCACAGCGCAGAAATTGCCGTCCAATTGGGATCATGATGAACCTTGCACACCGGAGGGTGTGCAGCCCTGTCATTTGTGCGCTATTCTTATCGAATTACCTATTGTCAACGCACCAGAAAACTTCCGCATCTCGTCTATTAAGGGCTATTTTCTGGGTTTGCTCTGGATTTTATCATTTTCAGTCATGAGACTAGCCTCTTTAGTAGTGCACATTTATATATAATTGGCGCTGTCATATACTGTCTGGAAATCTGGGCAGAGAGAAAAAAAGGAAGCAATGTCTTGACCAGCCATCCTCCCAGATCAGCCGCTCGCGGGACCGTCATTAAGCTGTGCCCCTAGTTTAAGTATGTAGCGCCGCTTTCGCTCAGTCAAATCTGCGGCATACAAGTCGAGACAACTTATACGTGTTTTAGACATTCTTTCCGACCGAGCACTGTAGCAGCAATTTGAGCTACGTTTAGCCAATTTGCCGAGTTGTCAACATGTGGTAAAGTATGGAGTAGGGCTGGCGGCGCCTGGCCTTTGAGCAAAAGGCAACGACAATCATGTCGGGCAAGGAGAAAATTCATGCCATGGGTTAAACCAGATACGGATCAATATGAGTTTCGGACGCTTGCATGGCGGAATGCCGAAGTTGAGAAAATCGACCAGCAGATCGAGGAACTTCTGGCTGACGGGTGGGAACTCGACGGTCCCAGCAATATCAAGGCAGGGATGTTGGTCGATCTTTATTGGCAATCCTTGCGACGACCCAAAATTATTTCGTGATCTTGCTCTATCGTTTATAATCTATTGATTGTCGGTTCGCTGCACAGATAGGGGTTGGCTGACCTGCGCCCTTTAAATCCCTCCATTTAAAAGTAGAGTCTGTCACAAGGAGACAGACGATGAAGAAGAGCCGTTTTACGGAAGAACAGATCATCCGGGTATTGAAGGAACAGGAAGCTGGTCATCATCCGTCAGCGACAAAAGTTTGCTGATCGCCTGCGGTGAAAAACCAAGCGTCTGAGCTTCTTTGATAAATCTTAGCTGCCGCTCGGTTGCTCTGCCATAAATATGATAGTCGGAAGGCAGTCGGACAGGTGGCGGCAATACATGGCAGCGCTCTTAATATCGAATGGTTTCAATGCCAACACCCGTCACTTGCGCCAGCTTTCCAATTGTCAGTTGTGTCATCGAAATCTACCTCCTCTCACCCTAGAGCGAAAACCCTATAGCTTTACCTTTCGCAGCCGCAGAGAATTGCTGATAACGGAAACCGAACTCAGGCTCATAGCCGCCGCGGCGAACATTGGCGAAATCAAAACACCGAGAAACGGATAAAGTATGCCCGCAGCAATCGGCACACCGGCAGCATTATAAACAAGTGCAAAAAAGAGGTTTTGGCGGATATTGTTCATAGTGGCGCGCGCCAAACGCCGCGCCCGAACGATGCCGTTCAAATCACCCTTCACAAGGGTAAAACCAGCACTTTCAATGGCCACATCGGCGCCTGTTCCCATGGCAACCCCAACGTCTGCCTGAGCGAGCGCAGGCGCATCGTTGACACCGTCACCTGCCATCGCAACCCTGTGCCCCTTTTGTTGCATCATTTGAATGATTCTGGCTTTATCCTCCGGCAACACGTCAGCGCGTATTTCATCAATGCCAAGCCGAGCTGCCACAGCCTTCGCCGTGCGCTCATTGTCACCGGTCGCCATCACGATGCGAAATCCTTCTCGGTGCAAAGCAGCAAGTGCTTCGGGCGTGGTTTTTTTCACCGGGTCCGCCACTGAAACAAGCCCCGCGATCTTTCCTTCGATCATGACAAACATGACAGTCTCACCCTGGTCACGGCGTTCATTGGCAATTTCTGACAAAGCTTCACCGTCAAGCCCAAGATCGGCCGCCAATTTGGCATTGCCGAGCGCCACACGCTTTCCACCCACGACGCCTTTGACGCCCTTGCCCGTTACAGCTTCAAACGTCTCAGCCTCAAGTATATCGATGCCCTGGTCTTCCGCGCCTGCAACGATCGCTTCAGCAAGCGGGTGTTCGGAACCGCGCTCCAAACTTGCCGCCAATTGCAACACGTCAGGCTCCGAGTGGCCCTCTTCGGGTAGAACTGCAACGAGCTTCGGCTTGCCGACAGTCAAGGTACCGGTTTTATCCACAATAAGCGTATCGACTTTGGCAAATCGCTCCAGTGCTTCGGCATTTTTGATCAGAACGCCCGCCTGAGCGCCGCGCCCTGTTGCAGTCATTATCGACATGGGGGTCGCCAAGCCCAAGGCACAAGGACAAGCGATGATCAACACAGCTACCGCGGATACCAACGCGTAGGAGAGTGCAGGTGCCGGTCCCCACATCGCCCATGCGATAAAAGCGATGATCGCCACAAAGATTACTGCCGGCACAAATTTTCCGGCGACAGCATCTGCGAGCTTTTGAATAGGCGCCCGGCTACGCTGCGCGTTCGCCACCATCTCCACGATCTGGCTCAGCATTGTATCGGCGCCGACCCGTTGGGCCTCCATAATCAAGGCGCCATTGCCATTAATCGTTGCTCCTGTGACGGCATCTCCCGGTAGCTTTTCGACGGGCACAGGTTCGCCCGAAATCATTGACTCGTCCACGGACGAATGGCCTTCTGCCACAATACCGTCTACGGGTATTTTATCGCCTGGCCGCACCCGAAGCTTATCCCCCACAGCCACATCTTCGAGCGGTATTTCCTCTTCACGACCGTTGGCCCTGATTATCCGCGCCGTTTTGGCAGCTAAATCCAGCAAGGCGCGAATTGCGGCCCCGGTTCGTTCACGGGCCCCCAATTCCATTACTTGCCCTAACAATACCAGAACAACAATGACGGCTCCCGCCTCAAAATACACGCCGACATGCCCTTGGGCGTCTCGAAATCCATCTGGAAAAATTTCTGGCGCTAAAACCGCAACAACGCTGAATAGATAGGCTGCCCCAACACCCATGCCAATCAGCGTAAACATATTCAGGCTTTTATTGATGACAGACTGCACGCCGCGCTCAAAAAACGGCCAACCCGCCCAAAGAATGACTGGCGTTCCAAGCAGCAGCTCAATCCAAAGCGTCAGTTTTTCGCCGATCATCTCCCGGATAAAACCCAGCCCTACAAAGGGCCCCATCGATAGAACCAATAGAGGCACCGTGAACACGGCACCAATCCAGAATTTTCGTTCAAAGTCTATGAGCTCAGGGTTGGGCCCTTCGTCTCCCGCCGGGATGCCCATCGGCTCCAATGCCATACCACACTTGGGGCACGTGCCTGGCCCCTCCTGTATGATTTCCAGGTGCATCGGACAGGTAAACAAGGTGCCTTCCGGTACCGGTTCTTGCTGCGCCTTCGGGCCAAGATATTTGTCGGGGTCGGCTTTGAACTTATGCCCACAGTGATCAGAACAGAAAAAATAAACATCTCCCTGGTAAGCATGGATCTGCTTTGCAGATGGGCGGTCTACGGTCATGCCGCACACAGGATCGTGAGCCTGCAGGAATTTGCTCGGCTCACTGTCAAACCTTGCGCTGCATTTCTTGCTGCAAAAGAGAAATTCCTTATCCTTATATAGTCGTTGGTCCGCAGCGTTCTCTGGATCAACTTTCATGGCACATACCGGATCTCTGACAACTGCACTTTGGCTTCCGGTATTGCCCTTTTGACAATGCTCATGCTCAGACTGCATCAATCTGTCTCCTGAAAATGGTGCGGAACAGCAGAAGCATAAGGGTTCTAGTTGGTGGAACGTCAAGGCATAAACTCTCTGATCGACTAAAGAGTATGCGGCATGATTTTTCCGTTGACCTTCCCGTTACTGGAAGCCCTAAACTCCATCAACCTCAAGGAGGCTCAAAGTGAATGATGAACCAGGATTCTTTCAAACACGCGTCGGCTTTGTGTTCGTTGTTTTTCTAGCCGCCGCCGGTTTGATGCTTATTTACGAGCACCGCGCTCACATTGAACTTGGCGGTGATTGGACGCCCTGGTTGCTTATCGGCCTTTGCATCGGCATGCACTTCTTCATGCACCGTGGCCATTCAGGCCATGATCATGATGATCGGGCGTAATCGTTATGGAGCACTCGTCTTATGGCCTCTGGACACTCGTCATTCTGAATTCAGCGATCTTTATCATTTTTGCCTTTAGTTTCACGAAACCAAAAACTAGCCGTGATTGGCGATCTTTAGGTGCCTTCAGTGCCTTCATCGTAGCCCTGTTCACGGAAATGTACGGGGTACCGCTCACCATCTATTTTCTTTCTGGCTGGCTGCAGAGCAGCTATCCGGATATCGACTGGTTCAGTCATGATTCTGGCCATCTTCTTGAGATGCTGTTTGGCTGGAAGGGCAATCCGCATTTCGGACCGTTCCATGTTCTCAGTATAGCTTTTATAGGTGGTGGTTTTTGGCTTTTGGCAAAGGCATGGCGGATGCTTCACAAAGCGCAGGGCACCCATACCCTGGCAACTGCAGGACCTTATGCATATGTTCGGCACCCCCAATATACAGCCTTCATCCTCATCATGTTTGGTTTCCTGCTCCAGTGGCCAACTATTTTGACCTTTGTGATGTTCCCCATCCTCGTCGTTGTCTATTGGCGCTTGGCGCTCGCAGAAGAAAAACAAGCTGAAGATGAATTTGGCGAAACTTACCGAGGTTATACTGCAAAAGTACCGCGCTTCTTTCCAACGTTTACAGCCAAACAGCCATGAAAACGGCTCAAAGCACTCAACAATCTTTCAGTCACAAGGACACCTTGCCAAATACAGGAGAATTCAATGGCACTTTCAAATCTAAAAATAGCTGCAACTGCACTGGTTGTATCGGTCGCCTTTTCTGCCCCTGCCCTGTCTCACGATTGCGAGAAGAAACGTGAAAAAGCGGATAAAAAAACTGAGCATATGATGATGAAGCACGGTGAAGGTCATATGGACCGCATGCATATGCATAAAAAGATGATGACAAAGATGAAGGCATGCATGGCGGAAAAAATGGAACAGGACAAGGTGCAGGATCCTGAGCAGCTACGCCATAATATGATGGGTCACATGGAGATGTGCATGGCTTCAATGAAACCGTCCGGTGAGGCGCCTGAAGGAAAAGCGGAGCATGAGCACGGAGATAAAAAGGCTGATAAAAAGCACAAACACTGATCGTCGCAGGAGTTCTTCCGGCATAGCCACATTCAAATATTGAGGCTATGTCGGAAGCCGATGAGTGCTCTTTTTCTGATAGAGTGGAGATCCTCTGCAAGCTAACGGTCCTGAAGCGGATTCGTTGCGCAGGGCTATTGCTCGTGATTGATGCCTTTTGACCGCGAAGCCAAGATCAGCCGAAGACCGATCGGTGCCAAGATAGTGGTAACGACGGCGACAATGACAATCGATGAAAACAAATTATCGACAATGTGCGAAGAGGAAGAGCCCGTCTCAAAAAGGCCTGCCCGCAACGCTATGCCTGCAATAACCAACTCAACCGCGCCTCGGGCGCTCATAGCGGTCCCTACAGTCAAAGCATCGCGCCCGCGAATGCCCAGTATCATGGCCGGAACAGCGGCCCCGACAAGCTTTCCGAGAAAGGCTATCACAATCAAGAACCCCAGGAAAGCTGGTACCGCCGAAAATGCGCTCAGATCGAGTTCAAGCCCAATCGACGCGAAAAATATCGGTGCGAGAAATCCTGTTGTGATGGCGGATACCGTTTTATGCAGGTCGTCATAAACTTCTCTGCTGAATGTCTCGCGGCCAAAAAACAGGCCTGCTGCAAAGGCACCCAGGATGAAATGGAGCCCCATCAACTCGGCAAATACGGCAAATACCAGACCCAGCACTAGCAGAAAACTGAACTCCATCTGCTCAATTCGGAGGTTCGTCACAAACCTTGCGATAGAGGGTAAAACCATTTTCCCGAGAACCATAACGACGGCCAGAAACCCGATCACACGCGCAAAAATCATCACAAGATCGATCCCGCTTGGCAGTTGGCCGGTACTAATGATAGCCGTCAACACGCTTAACAAAACAAGACTGAGCAAGTCGTCAAATACGGCCGCCGAAACGATCAATTTACCGATGCGCGTTTTCAGCATCTGAATATCCATCAATACACCAATCGTGATGGGAACTGCCGTAATTGCCAGAGCTGTACCGACAAAAAGCGACTGAGCAAATTTTAGATCGGAATCCGGCAGCCAGTACCAGGCGATTGCAAAGCCACCAGAGAGAGGAACAAGCATTGCGCTCGTTGCCACGACCATCGTTGTCACGCTGGATTCGACGAGTTCTTGAGGTCGCATCTCCATGCCACCCAACAACATGAGGAAAAATATTCCGAGATCTGCGAGCGTCATAAAGTGATGATCGCCCGTCAGATCCAGTAGCGGCACACCATTGTCTGCCAACACCCCGACAATGAGGCCCAGCATAACGCCGGCAACAAGTTCACCTACTAAAACAGGCTGTTTCAATCGGGCAGCCAAAACGCCGCACAAGCGGGTTGCGACCAAAAGGACCAGAACGATGGTGAGTGTCTCCATGAGAAATAACCTCTACCTTCTGACCGGAAAAATGCGCTCTAAACACGCGTCTGGTCTATAGAACCGCACACGAATATTAGACGGACTTTTGCATTGAAGCCTACCGCTATCAAGAATGGATACTGCGAATATCGCTGCAGCTTCGCTCGGCGGCATCAATGCGCCCATCATTGTAGCTGTCGCCTGAAAAACCATGCGCCACACGATAGTGTTACTACAGCAATCAAAACCATCGGCCAGATATGGTCGAGAATTACGCTGACCGGGGCTTCCTTCAGGAAAACACCCCGACAAATGGTAATGAAATGTGTGATCGGGTTGGTTTGGGTCAGCGCCTGGAGCCAGTCAGGCATATTCTCGACTGGCGTAGCATAACCGGATAGCAAGACGGCTGGCACCATATACATAAAGAGACCAATGATCGCCTGCTGCTGGGTTGAGGCGAGCGAGGAAATAAACAGCCCGATCCCAATGATCGCCGCCAAATAAATGATCATCGCGCCAAACAACAGAAACACGGAGCCCTCAAACGGGACATGCAGCACCCAAAGCCCGAGGACAAGCATCGCTGCCGCGCTCGTAAGAGCTATCAAAAGCGCCGGCACAGTTTTGCCGATTAAAATCTCAAACGGTTTGAGCGGCGACACCAGCAGTTGCTCGAATGTCCCCATTTCGCGCTCGCGGGCAACAGACAGTGCGGACACCATAAAGCCCACAGTCGCCACAAGCCCCGCAAACAATCCCGGCACACCTGACCAGATGGTATCAAAATTGGGATTGAATAAAGTCCGCGACACAACCTCACTCGGCGGCACAGTTATAGAGAGGCGGCTCGCCTCAATAAGCTCCGCATTATAATCGGCCACAATTTGTCCCGCGTATCCTTGCAGAATCTGCGCAACATTGGATCGACGGCCATCAAGAATAAGCTGTAAAGGCGCTGTGCCGCGGGCATCGATCCTGCTTGAGAAATCAGACTGAATATGGATCACCATCAGTGCCCTCTGGTTTTCAATCACCTCGACGATATTGTTGGGGCTTTCGAGATAGTGAACTTCCAGGAAGGTTGGGGAGCCAACAAAGCGTGCCACCAGCTCTCGTGAATGCACACCATAGTCCTGATTGAGCACCGCGATCGATACGTTTTTCACTTCCTGCGTCAGCGCGAAGGCATAAACGAGCATCAGAAGAGGCGGCGCGACAAGCAAGAGCAACCGTGTCTGCCGGTCCTGAATGTTGGCCAGTAGTTCCTTGAAGATCAGCGCATATATGCGACCCCACATGGCTCACTCCAACCGCATGCGTGTTTTACGTACCGTAAGGCCAAAAAACACCAGACCAATTAGCCCGATCACTGCAGTATCCAAGGCGATCAGTTCAGGGACATTGCCCACCAAGAATAGCGTCTGCAGGGTTGATACAAAATATTTTGCGGGCACGATGTAACTGACCCACTGCAATGCCACCGGCATGCTGTCGATCTCAAAAACAAAGTTGGAAAAATAGAAGGCTGGCAGAAAGGCCGAAAGGATGGATATTTGTGCCGCAATCAGCTGATTTGGGGAAATAGTTGAGATAAAAAGGCCGAGCCCCAGTGACGCCCACATAAAAACAGCCGATATCATCGCAAGCAGCAGAAATGATCCACGGAACGGTACTTCAAATAGCCAGATAGCGGTTGCCACTGAAAGCACCATAGAAATCATGCCCAGTACAAAATAGGGTGCGAGCTTGCCAAGCAATAGTTCCCAACGGCCAATTGGTGTCGTAAGAAGCGCTTCCATCGTTCCGCGCTCCCACTCGCGGGCGACAACAAGGGCGGTAAGCAGCGCACCGATCATCGTCATGATGATGGCGACCGAGCCCGGCACCAGATAGTTCTTGCTAGACGCTTCCGGGTTGAACCAAAGACGCGGCTCAAGCACGATAGGCGGGCGAAAGTCGACCCCGTTGCTCAAAAGCTCCTGCCTGAGCCATGAAGCCCAAAGCGCTTGCACATAACTGCGAATCAGTTCTGCTGTGTTGGCGTCGGTCCCGTCTACGAGGATCTGCAGCGGCGCTGTGTCTCCTCTGAAGGCCTGCCGGGAGAAATCAGCTCTTAGTACGACGATCCCTTTCAACTCGCCTGCAACCATCTTATCTTCAAGGTCCTGAAGATGGCGAGCGGTCTCGACCTGGAAGTAGCTGGAGTTGATTAGGGATGCGGTGAAGCTGCCTGTCTCAGGCGTCGGTTGCTCGACAACGAGCCCAATGTCATAGTGACGCGGGTCGAATGTCACGCCGTACCCGAACAAAAATAGCAGTGTCAGCGGCAAGAAGGCAGCAATGATAATACTGCTCGGATCCCTGACGATTTGCCAAGTTTCCTTACGTGCCAAACCAAATATGCGCCGGCTGTTCGGCCTCATGCTGCCACCTCCTGTGCCGCACGCTCAATAATTGCAATGAAGGCATCCTCGAGAGAGGGATTGGATAGTTCAGCTGTTCGGACTTCCGCCTTCAAAGTATCAGGTTCGCCCGCCGCGATAATCTTGCCCAGATTGATCAGGGCTACCCGGTCGCAATATTCGGCTTCGTCTAGAAAATGCGTTGTAACAATAATCGTAACACCGCGTGTCACGAGTGCATTGATGTGGCCCCAAAACTCTCGTCGTGTTTTTGGGTCAACACCTGAGGTAGGCTCGTCAAGAAATAGGATATCTGGTTCATGCATCACACTGCATGCAAGCGCCAAACGGCGTTTGTAGCCAAGTGACAGTTCAATTGACCGGGTGGTCAAATAGTCTTGCAATGCAAAAATTTCGATCATGCGGGCAACCGCCATCTTTGCGTGTTTTCCTGAAAGACCATAAACGCCGGCAAAGAAGTCCAGATTCTGTTGAACGCTGAGGTCGCCGTACAAGGAGAAGCCTTGCGCCATATAGCCGATGCGGCCACGCACCATGCTCGGCGCATTCCTCAGATCCAACCCAGCAACCCGCGCTGTACCAGACGTGGGCTTTAAGAGACCACACAGCATCTTAAAAGTCGTCGACTTTCCGGCACCATTTGGCCCGATCAGCCCAAAAACCTGGCCGCGGTTCACTTGAAAGCTAACCTGATCCGCAGCGACAAAATCGCCGAACTTTCGGGTGAGTGCAGCGGCATCGATCACAGTGTCGTCGCCATTGTGAGGCCTTTCAGACCTGTCCATGAAAGGTGAGCGGCCTGAGGCCGCGCCACCCAGCAAAGCAATGAAAGCATCTTCAAATCTGGGTTCGGTTGCGACGACATGTGCTCCTTTCCCGGCCCCCAGTTGGTCAAGCAGCAACGGGGAAGCGCCGCCTGTTTCCACAAGAAAATGGACATTGTGCCCCCTGATGTCGCCATCTAGAATGTGGTCGTACCCCATGAGGTTGGCGAGAACGGCGCGCCGGTCAGTCTGGATATTCCGAATAGCAAAGGTTTGCCCCTCAACTCGCTTTGTCAGGTTTGCCGGTGCCCCCTGATATAGCAACTTTCCGCCACTCATCAGCAACACATCGGTACATTTTTCTGCTTCATCCAAATAAGCTGTGCTCCAAACGATACCGATACCCTGGCCTGCCAGCTCTAAGGTCATGCGCCAAAGTTCTTTTCTGGAGATCGGATCCACACCGACGCTGGGTTCGTCCAGGAGCAATAGTTTGGGGGTCGTTACAAGCGCACAGGCCAGTCCCAGCTTTTGCTTCATGCCACCAGATAAGCGCCCTGCAAGGCGCCCCGTAAAGGCCTCGAGCCCAGTAAAACGGAGTAACAGTTTGAAACGGTTTTCGCGCTCGCTCTTCGATAGGTCGCGCAAATCGGCATAGAGCCTGAGGTTTTCCAGAACGGAGAGGTCTTCATAAAGACCAAAGCGTTGCGGCATATAGGCAATGTCCCGGCGTAGCGATGCTGCGCTTTCCCGTGTATCGTGCCCTCCGACAGAAATCGTCCCCTCATCCGGCAACAATAGGCCCGCCATCATACGCAGCAGGGTGGTTTTGCCGGAGCCGTCGGGTCCTACAAGGCCTGTTATTTTTCCCGGCCCTATGGTTGTAGACAGACCTTTTACAGCGGGTGCCATCGCCGCGCCAAATCTTTTACTAACCCCTCTTATGTCAATGAGAGGCTTGGTCACGACTCACCTCTTTTGGCTTGAGTATGACCGTAACAGGCATGCCCTGTCTCAGCCCGCTATCACCGTCAGTGACAATAACCCGCACCCGATATACGAGGCTGGTACGCAGCTCCTTGGTTTCTACGGTTTTGGGCGTAAACTCCGCGACAGGCGAAATGAAGCCGATTTGGCCCATGTAACGTCCATGGGAATCTGTCAGAACCTCCGCTGGCATGCCTGCACGAATATGCCCCAAGTCGGGTTCCTCCACGTAGGTCCGAACCCAGACCGGAGACTTCAAGCTCAGATTGAGAATCGGCTCTCCAGCCCCCACTATGGCGCCAGGCTCTCGAACGCGGGTCAGGATGGTACCTTCGTTTGGTGCAAAAATCTCGGCATCCACAAGCCGACGCTCTGCAAGCGCAAGCGCAGCCGCATCGGCACTATGTGCTGCTCGGGCCTGCTCGATCTCCTCCACACGGGGACCAGCTTTAACTAGCTTTAGCGATTCAGTGGCCGAGTTAAGACGGGCCTCGGCTTCCCTGAGCGCAGCTTCAGCATCCTCATGGGCTTGATGGGCAGTGAACCCCTGACCAGCCAGTTCAGCTCTTCTTTTGAGTGTGCGGCGCGCATTTTCAACAGTTGCACGGCGTTCAGCGACCAGCGCTTTGGCTTGTGCCAATTCCTGCGGACGGGCCCCGTTCTCAAGCTGTGCCAAACGTGCTGCGCTAGCTTCAAATCGCGCGCGTGCGAGAGCTGCTTCATCTTTAAAATCCGGTGTTTCCAATAGCGCGACTGACTGGCCCTTAGTCACGGCGTCGCCCTCTTCAGCGAAGACCTCCTCGATCCGGCCAGGCACCTTGAAACTGAGATTGACCTGGCGCACATCCACATTCCCCAGAAGCGTTATCGTTTCGGGCACGCAGGCGTCCTCATGTTGCGGCGCGCCTTCCCGGCACGCATCGCCATTTTGGAAGAAACTCCAACTCGCTACGGCAACGATGACCACAGCCAAAGCCACCAGCGCAATCTTTCGTGACGCATGGTTCATTATTGACCTTCCTTGTTCCGGAGGAGCCCCTCAACACCGCTGGCGATCAGTCTGCTTAAATCGATACTGTTCGATGGGTGTGAAACTGAATTACAGGTTACAATTTCTGTCACCCCCGCGGCCAGCAAAGCCTGGTAGGCATCGCCTGAAAATACGGCGTGGACACCGATGCAAATCGGTGGCCGTAGCGCCGTTGCTTGTAGATGTTTGACTGTCTCAACCATAGTACGCCCAGTGGAGATAATATCATCGACCAGAACCGGCGTATGGTCTGGCCATTTGTCTGCATGGGGCACGCTTACTTCGACGTCCAGGTCTCCCCGCCTGATCTTTTCTAGGATAATGTAAGGTGCCTTTGCTACGTCAGCGACGGCCTTAACCCATTGCTCGCTTTCGCTATCCGGCCCTACAAGCAGAACACTTTCCATGCGGCTTGCCAGCCACTCGCCGATGATTGGACCCGCATGTAGCGCCGCTGCTGGTACCGAGTATATTTCGGCAAGGCTTCTTCGACGGTGCAGGTGCGGATCGACCGTCACAAGCCAATCGACTGCGCTACTTAATAGCTGCGCGAACGTAGCAGAAGTGACAGCTTCACCTTCCTTAAAGCGTTTATCCTGGCGCATGTAGGCCAGATATGGCGAAACCAGACCAACATCCTTAACCCCCATCTCTCTCAATTGGTCCGCTGCAAAAGCGATCGGAAGAAAACTAGTATCCGGATGCCAAAGCGTCGCAAATAATATGACCTTTCTTCCAGCGGGGTTGGTCAGAACCCTGACATAAGCCTCGCCGTCTGGGAAATGGCGTACTTCCAATTCGCCAATATCCGCCTCCAGTTGCGATGCAAGTGCACGAGCCTGCTCGTGATTGCCAGGCAATGCATAAATGAGAAATGTCATTCAGCTTCCTCCAATACGATCATGTCCCGGTTGGCATCCACAAAAGCAGCGGCATACGCCATCTCGCCTTCACTTTCCGCGTGCAGTTTGAACAGTGGCTGACCCATTTCAACATAGTCGCCAAGCCGAACCAACATTGAGATACCCGCAGCCTTGGCGTCCGGAGCACCAAGGAGCTTCGCGGCTTGGGCTATCCGCCGGTTGTCAATTGCGCCAACTCGGCCTAGCCGTTTAGACACCACCAGGTCTTCAAATGCCGCGCTTGGCGGTTCCCTGAAGCCACCCTGTGCCTCGCAGATCGCCAAAAACTTCCGCCAGGCTGCGCCATTTGACAGGGTTTCTGCCGCAACAGCTTCGCCAGATCCGCTGCTTGCCTTACCAGCCATCTCCAGTAAGGTTCCCGCAATCCGAACCGACCGGGCTGCAAGGTCGTCGGGCGCACCCGGAACCTGTCGCAGGACGTCAAGAACATCTCTTGCCTCTAGTGCTGGACCTATTCCTCGTCCCACAGGCTGGCTACCATCGCTTAACAACACCTGAGTCCTCAAGTTGAAAGTATCAGATACCTTCAGCAGGCTGCTTTTCAATGACTCTGCAGCTCCTATGGTCCTAACCTTTGCGGTCGGTCCGTAAGGAATATCGAGCACCAAATATTTGGACCCGGCCGCAATCTTTTTCGAGAGTACCGAGGCCACCAATTGACCATCACTGTCGATATCAAGCGCTCGTTCCACACGAATAAGCAGGTCGTCAGCGGGGCTTAGCCGAACAGAGCCGCCCCATACCAGGCAGCCGCCCTCGGCTTCCACCACGCGACGGATCTCCTTGATATCCAGATCAACCTTGGTCAGCGTCTCCATGGTATCGGCAGTTCCTGCAGGCGACGTTATGGCACGGGATGACGTCTTGGGCATAACAAGACCATTCGCAGCAACGATCGCTACGACAATAGGTGTGGTTCTATTACCCGGCAACCCACCAACGCAGTGTTTGTCGACCACCTGCTGTGCACCCCAGTCGAGCTGCTCCCCCACATTGACCATGGCGGTCGTCAAAGCTACTCTCTCGCCATCGTCCAGATCACGCGCCGTACAGCCCGTAACGAATGCTGCCATCTCCACATCAGAGTAGCGGCCGCGCACGATATCCTGGATGATAGCGTCCATGTCCTCGTGGTAGAGCTTTTGTCCATAGATCTTGCCACGGACTTTGCTCAGCGATGGGCGGTGGGCTGGGTGCATCAGCTGTACCGAAGTGCCTGCCTCCAGCGCAAGCGCTTGCCAGCCTGCTTCTGATAGCCCGGCCTCACCCATTTGCAACAGGTCGCCTGTGACATGATGAACCGTTGCAATGATGAATTGCTCACCACTGCTTACCCGGACGCGTGCCTGCGCCGTAAATCCCTCTGAACGGCAGATATCACAGTCTTCGCGCATGTAGATGATATGGTCTGCGCGACTATCGATCCCGAGCCGTATGGCACGCATTTTTACTTGCCGCGATCCACCGGAAACTTTCAAACCGTTACTCAAGAAAGCACCTCCTTTTGACCGAGCTCCGGCACACTGCAGCGCCAACCGAATTCCGACGCGAGACGGGATGCCAGTGCTTCGGACGCCCCCTGTTCCCCGTGTGTGACAAACGTCTTATTGGGGGCGTGATCGGCACACCTGATCCAGTCCAAAATCTCATCGCCATCCGCATGGGCCGATAGGGCTTCCAAATTTTTTACGTCCGCAGCGATCGCAATTTGCTTGCCATGTATTTTGACATGCTGGGCGCCCTCCACAATCGCGCGGCCCCGTGTTCCGGCAGCCTGAAACCCGGTGAACAGGAGGGTATTGCGCCGGTCACCCACAAAATGTTTGAGATGATGGAGTACACGTCCGCCTGTTGCCATGCCGCTCGCAGAGATAATGACGGCCGGCATGACAAGACTAGCCAGTGCCTTTGAATCCTCCACATCCCTTGTGTAGCGCGCAATATTGCAGGCCGCCCTACATTCCTCGTTTGTCAGACGGTGGGCATCACCATGACGGCAATAAAGCTCGCTCGCGTTAATAGCCATCGGGCTATCCAGGAAGATAGGGAGGTCTGGAATCATATGCTTTCGTTTCAGCTGCTGCAGGTGGTATAGCAGCGACTGCGTCCGCCCGACCGCAAAGGCCGGAACAATGACCTTGCCTCCCCTTCCAGCTGTTTGGGAGATGATACCTGCTAACTCATTTTCTATGTCCACCGGCTCATGCTTGCGGTTCCCATATGTGGATTCAATAATCAGGTAATCCGTCTGCGGCATCGGGGCGGGCCTAGGCATGACAGGATCGCTCATGCGTCCCAAATCACCGGAGAACAGGATGCGTCGCCCCTTGATTGATAAACGGATCATCGAAGCGCCCAGAATATGGCCCGCGCAGAAGAACTGTGCGTCTAAACCGCCCAAAACCTTAAGTTTTTCACCTGGCTCTGCAATTCTAAATGCTTTCAAAGCCAATTCGGCGTCCTTTTGCGTATAGAGGGGTAGCGCCGGCCTATGTTTTGAAAAGCCGTGTCGGTTCGCAAATTCCGCATCCTTTTCCTGAAGGAATGCACTGTCGCGTAGCAATATTTCACATAAGTCCTTGGTCGCACTTGTGCAAAAGATCGGCCCGGAGAAACCCTGTCGAACCAGAAGTGGGAGATATCCTGAGTGGTCCAAATGGGCATGCGTGAGGAAGACTGCATCCAGATCCTTTGGTTCGACGTCCAAAGGCGCCCAGTTTTTCATACGCAGCTTCTTCAGTCCCTGGAAAAGACCACAGTCCACCATCACCTTCCGGTCATCCCAGGACAGAAGATATTTCGACCCCGTAACGGTTCCTGCCCCCCCTAAAAAGCTAAGGTCTATCATTCTTCTTCTCCACGCGGCCACAAAATGTCAGGTGGGCACTTTCCATCAAGTGCCGCCAGTTCCTCACCCGTAAGAAAATCCTGCGGAGACAGCCCCATGGCATGCGCTGCTTTTCTTAAGGCATGCGACCACGTACAGCGGTTGGCAAACATCATTCCATTGGCATCCAAAGTGCCCCCTCGGTTGGCATAGCCCAGCACATGTGTCGTGTTCGGGCCTGTATCCAATGGTCGAACCGTTCCTAAAAAGATTTCCGCACGTGTATGAGTTAAAAACACCCGCGCCTGCGTGTGATCCGGAAACAGGTTTTTAAGCACATCTTGGTCCACAAGGGATTGGCCTTCCAGCTCATCCCTTGGAGCGCGAAATCGGCCAGGCTCCTGCAGATAGATCAGGGCATGGGGTATTGCGTGTTTGTCTAGTCGTGCCGACGCCTTGCAAGCTTCTTGAAGTTGATAGGCTCCAGTAGCCACAAGCAAGAGCTGCTCACCCTGCGCCCCAACTCCTTTCATGCGAACTGCACCGTTTGATGCTAGCTGCTCAGCCTGATCGGCTGTGAAATAATAGGCTTGGGGACGCTTAGGCACCACGAGCGACCAAATAGTGCCCCTACTTGCATAGACATGACGTAGGACCGCCTGAGCGCTGTTCCAATCAGCCGGAAAAACGACGCGCGAAACATCTGTCATTTCACCAAGCATCGCTTCGGCAAGCGTTGGGTCCTGGTGCGATTGCTCGTTTTTTCCATTCTCCCAAGTATGGGATGTGAGAATAATGGGTATACCCAGCCAGTTGGGGGATTGTTGTGCCATCTTGCGATGACGGGTAAAGATCAGATCCTGGCGCAAAGCCCCGAGCATTTTCACCGCAAACGCTTCATAGGAACAAACGAGATTAATCCCCCCCTTATTGCCGAGCGCGGCGCAAACAACAGCCTCTTCATTCAGGGCGGTCACGACTTTACCGCCTATACTTTCAGCAAGTCCAGCTTCCGGCGCCGTCACCCTGTGCTTGAGCAGATCAAGCGTTTGGTTCAATCCGTTGGAGCGCATCTCGTCCGGATTACCCACCCGAGGTCGCAGCTCGCGATTAGCCGCTACAAAGCGGCAAAAATACCGGTCAATCGCTGCCATGGGAGCGCCAGCGGCATCTAGATCCACGTCTCGCCATTCCGGTACAGGCAGGGCTGGTGCAACTACCTGACGGGTCGCAATCGGATGGTCTTTTTCTTTTGGCCGCTGTTGCGCCGTGTGTGTGTTCAGGCAGTTGACAGCCTGACCCAAATCAGGAGCTGTCACAAAGAGCTTCTGGGCGCCTTTATTGAAGGCCGCGCGTGCTTCCTCATCACTGTATGGGCTAGTCTTGAGCGGTAAATTATGAGCACTATTGGTACCCGCGCCCGGAAAACCAAAGCCTTTCTCGGTTTCTGCAATGCCATAATGTAGTGGCACCGGATAATGACCGTTGCCTTCCTTGCAGGCTTCACCGCAAGCCGACAGACGTGATTCAATTTCAAATATTGCCCAGGCAAAAGCCGCAGGATCACGGCCATCCAAGTCTATAGGGTCGAAACCGTTCAGTTTCAGATGATCCCGGAACCAATCCACGCCGCCATTTTGTGCCATCGTGGATCGCTGATCAATGCGACGCCCGTTGGCGATCATAATGGGGGCGACTAACCCGCTATCTTCCGCGCGCCACCAACGAGCAGCCCAGTCACTGCCTCGCTGCTCTTCAAAAGCACCATCACTCAAAAAGGCAACCAGCCGTTCGCCAGGCAATGGCATATGGGGGTACAGCAGTTCCGCAAAGCCTAGATAGCCTCCTTCGATAAGGCCGCCAGCAGTATGCGGGTTTACATGGCTTCCCAGCGGCGAGATGGGACGGCCATCCGTCCCCACCTCATAAGAATAGAAGTCCTGGACAAAGCGAGTAGCGCCTGCGTCAGTGAGATCGTATCTCTCGGCCTGTATAGAAGACATATTGTCAACGATCAGGTTGGCAGCATCTATAGCGGCAACACAGTGCCCCTGTCCCATCAACCAGGACCGGGTATGCTCGCTCAGTGCGTTTGCCACAAGATACCCCGCATATGCGATTGCCATATTGAGCGCACCGCCTGTATGGCCTTGTGGGTCTGCGTTAAAGTCATCTGGCTGGAGTTCCCTACCATCCAAATAAACTCTGTTGGCGTAGGTCATATGAACTACCATCCACATGGTCGCACTCGCGATTTTATCCGCAGCGATAAGTTTTCGATATCCGTCTTCTACGTTCGATAGAGTACCTTCCTCACAAAGAAGCGCGACCATGTCATGGATGCGAACCTGTGTCAGCGGATCGTGACAAATCACGCCGTAACCTTCAGCCCATTCAGCAAAGCACTTATTGTTGGAGCGAAAAGCTCGGGCTCGGGACCGGATTTTATGCTGCTCGTGTGCAGGGTATGTCGCTAACATGACTGTATTCCTCGCTGCTTGTTTTTCATCCCTGAGGGGAAAGAAAGCGAAAGGCTTGTTCTGCCATCAAGGTATTTTCTTTAGGCGGCACCACCAGAATTTTGACATTGCTTTCATCACTCGAAATCTTCCCAATGCGACCGACGACAGAGTCATTCCTGCTGCGATCAATTGCTATGCCCAGAAACTCGAGCCCTGAGAGAAACTTTTCCCTGATGATTGGAGCGTGTTCCCCAACACCTCCGCCGATCAAAATGACGTCTATACCTCCAAGGGCGGCAGCAAAGGCGCCGATGTATTTCTTTATCCGGTAACAAAACATATTTACGGCGAGCTCTGCTTGATCGTTATCAAGTGAAAGCAAGGCCTCTACATCGCCGGTCTGCCCGGATACGCCTTGCAGACCTGATTGTTTACTGAGCAGACTTTCAACCTCTTCAATCGCCATGCCGCTATGTTGTACCAAATACAAAGGAACTCCCGGATCGACATCCCCGCAACGCGTACTCATCATCAGTCCCTCAAGAGGAGTAAACCCCATCGATGTATCCATGGGCTGCAAATCGATACTTGCAGTGATCGAACAACCGGAGCCGAGCTGAAGACTTAAAACCCGATTTGCTTGAAACGATTGTCCAAGAGCCTGTTTTGCCTGCAAAAGCATTGATTTGTGCGCCAAACCATGAAAGCCAAGACGCCTTACACCAAGGGAGGGCGGCACGGCATAACCTGCCGCCACTTCGGGCAAGTCCGCATATAATCCCGTGTCAAACGCCGCGACTTGAACAGTATCTGTGCCCAGCATTTTGCAGCAAGTTGCAATCCAATTTAAGGTGGCTGGATTATGGTTGGGGGCGAGCATCGCGTGCGCCTCTGTGGCTGCCTCAACTCCTTCGTCAAAAAGGCAGATTTCCTCTGGCTGAAACCCTGCATGCACAATTCTGTGACACACCACCGTCACAGCTTCCTTGTTGGCAAGAAATGCACCCAGCACCCTTTCTATATCTTTAGGATCATGAAGGGCGTCGTATCGCATTTCGATGGCACGATGTTCTGGCCGCTGCGCATGCCATCCTAATCGCACACTTGAGCTACCCACATTCACGGTCAACAGAGCCATTTCCGCACCTTTCGCACCACCTTCATTCTTGTTCACGATTAAAGGCTACACCTTCTATTAACTGGAAGGTCAAACGAGAATTTTACAAAATCCAGTCAAGTTCGAAATTGTGAGAAAAAGATAGAAGAATGAGCGTCCACAAAAGCTTCTCATTGGGATTTTTCCTATTTCAAGGGACTTGATTTGGGTCAAATGGTGACAAGGGAAATGCTCTATGATTTGGGCGTGGGAGTGCGCTCTTTTGAGCGCGGTTTTTTGGTGGTGATGATTGAAAGGCGAGAAAAATGGTTGCTCTGATGAAAATTGGTGAGGCCTCGGAATGGGCAGGTCTTCCCGAGAAAACAATCCGCTACTATGAAGAGATTGGCTTGGTTTCACCTATTCGATCAGAAAACGGCTATCGTCAGTTTCGGGCATCCGACATTCAATCACTTAAAATCATTAAGGGCGCACGCGAATTAGGCTTCACGATAGAAGACAGTCGTACTCTTTTGTCGCTCTTTCTGGACGAAAACAGAACCAGCTCCGATGTAAAAGCTCTAGCCACCCGGCAACTCGAAAAAACGCAGGAAAAGATAAAACAGCTAGTGAAACTGAGTGAGCTGCTGGACCACCTAACCAACGAATGCCAAGGAAATGGGCATGCCGATTGCGCCATTTTGAATTTCTTGGCAGGGGCAAAAAACTAATTTTTTCTGCATGAGCCACAAATTTTAGTATGACTTTAAATCCATGCGAAAATCCATGATAAGTATCTTTTACTCGGATGCCAGCTTCGAGGAAGTCCTTTGACCATTTGCAATAGAGGCTTTCGGCGATGCCCTCACGGCGGCACAAGGCAGCGATACTCAGTTCGCCCCTCAGACCATCCAGGACGATCCGTATCTTCGCTTCAGCGCTATAAACCTTGCGCGTCTTGCGCCAAATATCTTTGACCAGCTTCTCAGAAGCTGTTTGTTTGCCTTTTGATTTTTGTCTCAACTTCGTTCCTTACGTCACTACGATGAACCAAAAACCCTCCTTTAGCAAAAGCCCCTAATCTGTCCCATAGGCGCTGACGGGGAACACATCGTCTCTAAATGACTGTTGGGTCCCAAGGTGCAGCCGGTCCATACATTCTGACTAGAACCAGGTGTTGGGAACATCAATGCTGGTAGGCAACTGCCGTTCCTTCATCAGCTTGCTTCAAAACAACACAATCTGGGCTTCACTAAATTTACTTGTTTTCATAGAATTATCCTTCTTCCGTACTTGGGATCATAATTGGAAAATTCCAGCTTTAAATGGTCTGGTTTAGTGGGGGGCACCTCACCTCTACACTCTTGATGTAAATACTCTAAAGCCAGCTACTCGTTTTGACACGGGCCCGCTGGAAATTTATCTTTATTTTTCATGGTTTAGCTTACCGCTCCATTCTACTAGTGAATTATACAGCAAGCGTACAATTGGAACGTGACCAACAAATTCTCTTGCTCTTTTTAATCCTTGTGAACTTTGCATAAATTATGATCCGCCAGCACTTTAATGATTTGGCAATCTGACACTGTGCCGCCTTTACAGTGGCGAACCATTCTTTCTAATTCAGCCTTGAGCACCTGAAGCGATGCAATTTTTCCTTCAACGTTCGCCAAGTGACCTCGCGCGATTGCGTCCACCTCTTCGCACGGCCTGTCAGGCTGGTCAGATAACTTGAGAAGATTCCTAATATCATCAAGAGAGAAACCTAGTTCGCGGCTATGGCGCACGAAGGTTAAACGCTCAAGATGGGATTCATTGTAGAGACGCCGATTGTTGTTGGCTCGAACCGCCTTCGGCATGACACCAATCTCTTCATAATAACGGATCGTTTGCACCTTGGTGTCGGTCCGTTTGGCCAACTCTCCGATCATAAAGTCTCGCGACATTCATTTTCTCCTTGCTCCTACAGTAACTGTAGCATGTAGAGTTATAACCAAGAAATAAATGATGATTCGAGGTAGAATATGTCCAAAGAATGTGAAGGCGTGACAAATCAAAATTTTGATGGGGTTTCTTCCGCGTACAAACGGGTTTTGATTGTTATTATTGCCATCAATCTTGGTATGTTTTTCGTTGAGCTTTTTGGTGGTCTCGCCGCTGGTTCAATGGCCCTACTCGCAGATTCGCTCGACTTCCTGGGCGACAGCGCGACCTATACGATATCCCTTTTTGTTATCGGAATGCCGCTCGCGGTACGGGCTAAAGCAGGCCTTTTTAAAGGCATATCTCTTTTTGTGATCGCGGGCTGGGTTCTAGGAAGTACCATTTACCGCGTATTTATTGATGGTGTACCTGAGGCATTGACGATGGGTGCAATCGGCTTTGCTGCACTTGCGGCCAACGTGATCAGTGTAGTTTTACTTCTAAAATTTAAAGATGGCGACAGCAATGTACGTTCTGTCTGGTTGTGCAGCAGAAACGACGCGGTCGGCAATGTTGCTGTGATTATCGCGGCCTCGGGCATAGCCGCAACGGACGCCGCCTGGCCGGACCTTCTGGTAGCAGGTATTATGGGCAGCCTCTTCATCCATTCTGCGACGCGAATTGCCCAACAATCCTGGAAGGAACTATCCGAAGAGAAGTTGCGACAGAACAACACAAGTGACAACTGCCGCGAAAGCCTGTAAGAAACCGATAGGTGTGAACTTGAGCGAAGATATTGAATTAAACTATGGCTAAATATCTTAAAATGTTGCTGTTGTTAATCTTCGTAACAGCTCCCACCTTGGACATCGCGTTTCTTGATAACCAAGAATCTGCCGACCATTTCAGCGAAGCCTATCATGATGAGGTGGATCAAAATAAAGATGCAGCAACAGACCTGCACTGTATCTGTCATGTAATCCATAACGGTTTCGCATTTGGTAAAGTCACCGCACACGTCGTTGCAGCCCTTCGCGGTGTCAGGTGGTCTTTTGCCGACAATGTCTTGCAGGGTTTGCACCCTAAGCCAGGGCTGCACCCGCCCTCCTTCCAACTCTCATAATTTAAGTGAACTTTGATACGCACTTTGTTGGCCAATAGCTAACTGTGCGCGTTTGCACCATCAATTTTTGAGAGTAATCAAACATGAAAAAGATGCGCCATACCCTGGCGGGTATTGCCGTCGTCGGCTTTTGCACAGCTATTGTGCCGTGGTCTGCGACGGCAAGTACGGACGGCCTAAAACGACCTGTCCTTTACGAATTCATCCAGCAAGCCGTTGGGAACCACCCATCTCTGAAGGCTTCAGAAGCAGCGCTTTCTGCAGCTCGAGCAAGAGCCCGTGGCCAGGCACGACCAGTCTACAACCCTGAACTGGAGGTTGGATATGAAAGTGCCGAAGTAAACACCAAAGAGATTGGCATTTCTCAGGCTTTTGACTGGTCTGGAAAACGCGGAGCTCGAGCCGGTGTAGGGCGAGCCGAAATTCAGGCCGCTGAGGCGGAATATGCGTTGGCTCGCAAAACGCTGTTAACTAAAATTCTCACCGCACTCAGTGACTATCACGGTGAACAGCGAAAATACGGCGTCGCTTCGGAAAAAGAGGAGCTCAGCATCGAGTTCTTCGCAATCGCGAAAAAGTTGCGCGGCGCTGGCGAAATACCTAGAGCAGATTTGTTGACGGCGCGTTTGGCTCTTGCTGAATCTAGGGCCGCAAAAAATGAGGCTGCCGCAGGTCTCTCCCTTGCTAAAGAAAGACTAATAGCAATCGTTGGGCAAGATAGCGGATTCTGGCCAAAACTAAATGGCCTTCCAAAGGCAAACGGCGTGGAGACCGACAATATAGATATTGAACGCTTACCAGAAATGCGAATGGCGAAAGCTCAGACAGAGCTATCCAGAGCTCGTATCAAAGTCGCAAAAACTGACCGGAAACCGGACCCAACGGTTGGCCTGAGAGTTGGCGAAGAAGGAAGCAGTACTCTTTTGGGCCTCTCAGTATCCATGCCCATTCCCATCCGCAATAGCTACAAGTCAGAAGTCCAAGCAGCGGGCTCAGACCTTTTGGGAGCACAGCAGGCTTATTACTCGGTAAATCGACAAGTTAGAGCCCGTTTTAACGCCAGCCTGGAGCGCTATATATCTGCCTCGGAGGCTTGGCGTGTCTGGGAACTAAATGGTGCTGAACCTCTTGTTGAACAAAGAGCGCTCCTTGGCCAGCTATTGGAAGCCCGAGAAATAGGCGCAATTAATTATCTAGTACAACTCAATCAAACATTCACCACGGAAATCGCATCTATCGAACTGAATACCCGGCTCTGGAAAACGTGGTTTGAGTGGCAAAATGCCGGCGCCAATATCAGCGCTTGGCTGGAGACTTTACAATGAATAAATTCTTAAAAATATACCTCACACTCTTTGCCTCTGGACTTGCCTTAAATGCAGGAATTTCCGGACATGACTATACCAGCCAGCCCGTTTATGCGGCTGAGCAAGAAGAAAAAAGCGAAGAACACGGGGAAGAAAATTCGGTCAAGATGGGTGATCGTGAGATGGCGGCTAGCGGTATCGTTACTGCTCTGGTCGCTAAACAGAAGCTCGTTGAAACCATTAACGCACCCGGTGAGGTGACGCTTAATCAATATGCTACCTCACAAGTAACACCGCGAATATCTGCGCAGGTTGTTACGCGTCATGTCCGAATGGGCGATATGGTGCGAAAAGGGCAGCCAATTGTGACACTAACCAGCGTAGAGATGGCTGAAGCACAGGGTGAGCTGATCCTCACGGAGAACGAATGGAAGCGCACATCCAAGCTAGGCCGAGATGTTGTTTCCGAGCAACGTTTTATTGAGGCGCAAGTTGCGGCTCAGCAGGCTCGAGCGAAAGTTCTTGCTTATGGCATGACAGAGAGCGGGCTCGCCAAGCTTTCTAACAAGGGCAATGCATCCACAGCAATCGGCGAATTTGATCTGGTTGCACCACAGAACGGCACAATTATTAGCGATGATTTTCTTGTGGGTCAGTTCATAGAGCCCGGTAATCTTCTGTTTGAAGTTAGCGATGAAAGGAAAATTTGGGTCGAGGCAAAACTATCACCGGATGCAACGTCAAATATCAAGATTGGGTCGCTAGCCTGGGTTTCTGAGGACGGTAACCAGACAGCAGGCCAGGTGGTGCAGGTTTATCATCAAGTTGATGAAGTATCCCGAACGCTCTCAGTGCGCGTACAAGTGAACAATGAAGCAGACATTTTTCATCCTGGTGAGTTTGTTGATGTCGCAATTTCTTCGGGTGAAAGTGTGCCCATGATAGCGATCCCGAATGAAGCAGTTGCGTTGATGGATGGGAAGCAGGTCGTCTTCAAAGTCGAGGGCGATGAATTGCACCCGACACCGATTATTGTTGGTCCCGCCATTGGTGAATGGACCCCCGTCTTGTCGGGCGTCTCTCAGGGCGACAAAATTGTCGTCAAGAACGCCTTTTTAATTAAATCTCTCATCTTGAAATCCAAGATGGGTGAAGGCCACGGGCATTAAAGGAGGTATTCATGTTAAATAAACTTGTTGAGAATTCTCTCCAGTATAAATTTCTGGTGGTCATAGGGTTTTTAGTAGTCGCATTCCTCGGCGTGCGGGCGGTAAATAACATCCCTATCGATGCGTTCCCAGATGTTACACCTATTCAGGTGAACATCTATACGGAATCGCCCGGCCTTGCTGCAGAAGACGTTGAACAGCTGCTAACTTTCCCGGTGGAATCTGGTATGGCGGGCTTGCCGGCGGTGCAAGAAATCCGTTCGGTCAGTCTTTTTGGCCTTTCGTATGTTGCAGTCTATTTTGAAGACGATATGGACATATATTTTGCCCGCCGTCTGGTTATGGAAAGGTTGGCCGAAGTAGCAGACCGTATTCCAGAAGGCTACGGCACGCCAGAGATGGGCCCCAACACTTCGGGACTTGGTCAGGTGTTCTGGTATACTGTTGAGAGAGCAGATGAAGAACTCAATGCTGCTGTCACTGACATGGATTTACGCACACTGCAAGACTGGACAATACGGTTGATTTTGCGTACCGCGCCGGGCGTAGATGATGTGATGTCATGGGGCGGCCAAGAGCGACAATTTCAAGTTCAAATTGATCCGCAGAAGCTCATTAAATACGGCCTTGGTTACAAAGATATTATGGAGACCATCGAGGCCAACAATCGACAGGTTGGCGGCCAATATATTGATCAGGGACCGGAACAATATCTCGTGCGCGGACTTGGTCTTGTGAAGGGCGAAACCGATATCGGCAATATTGTTGTCAAGGTAAGTGACGGTACACCGGTGTATCTAAAAGATGTTGCCAAGATTCAGCAAGCTGGCGGACTGCGTTTTGGTGCCGTGACACGGGATGGTAAAGAAGTAGTTCTTGGCATGGCCCTATCACGGGTTGGAGAGAATGCCAAGAACGTTGTAGATGCGGTTAAAGCAAAGATCGAAATCACGGAACAGGCGCTACCCGACGGTGTTGTCTTGAAGCCTATTTACGACCGCACCGACCTTGTTGAAAAAGCGATCTCCACTGCAGAAAATGCGCTCATCGAGGGCTCCATTTTAGTTGCGATCGTCCTATTCCTATTCCTTGGCGAAATACGGTCGGCGATTGTAGTGATTACAGCCTTACCGCTCGCGATGCTGATTGCCTTTATCTTTATGGATTATGCGGGCCTATCGGCAAACCTTATGTCACTTGCCGGACTTGCCATCGGTATCGGCATGATGGTGGACGGTGCCGTAGTTATGGTTGAAAACTCGTTCCGGGTAATGGCTGAACGTCGTGAAGCCGGCGAGGAGGTCAACCGTACAGCGGCGGTGCTTGAAGCAGCACGAGAGGTCGCGAATCCCATATCCTTTGCCATTCTGGTGATCATCGTGGTGTTTATACCGCTCTTCTCGCTGGAAGGATTGGAGGGCAAGCTCTTTAAACCGATGGCCTTCAATATCAGCTTTGCCATGGCCGGTTCGCTTTTGCTGACCCTCACCATCATTCCGGTATTGGCAGCGTTGATTTTGAAACCAAAGGAGGAGCGGGATACTTTCCTCGTAGCCTCGATTAAAAAATCCTATCTGCCGTTCTTGGAGTGGGCGCTCAATCACAAGAAAGCTGTTGTCAGCGGTGCCGCTGCGCTTCTGGTAGGCAGCCTCGCTCTGTTCCCTTTGCTGGGTAAAGAGTTTATGCCTCAGCTTCAGGAAGGCTCGATCATGTGGCGGGTTACTTCGATACCGTCGGCGTCACTCGATCAATCGATAAAGATATCCAAGGATATTGAGGCAGCGCTCGGCAAGTTTCCGGAAGTGGAAACAACGCTCGCGATGATTGGTCGCGCCGAAAAAGGAGAAACCGCTGATGTCAACTATATGGAGATATACACAGCCCTAAAACCCGACAGTGAATGGAAGACGGATAGATCAATTGAGGAACTCGCAGATGCTATGCGGGAGCAGCTGGAGGTCGTTGTACCGACGGCTGTGATTGCTTTCACACAGCCTATTCAGATGCGGGTGGAGGAATTGATTTCGGGTGTGCGGGCCACACTTGCGATCAAGCTGTACGGGGAGGACCTCCGTGAACTTGACCGTATCAGCGGCGAGTTGAAGGAAGCCGTGTCCGCAGTTCCGGGAGTTGCTGATCTTTCGTTGGAAGCAAACCTTGGCAAACCGCAGGTACGTATTGAAGTGGACCGAATAGCTCTCGCTCGTTACGGCATGAATGCCGATGATGTACTCACAGTCGTGCGTACGGGAATCGGTAACGAGCCTGTCAGCACTTTGATAACTGGCGTAAAGCGTTTCGATATCACCGCTCGGTTGCAGGACGCTTCCAAAACGTCAGTGGCAGCTATTAAGGCAATACCGCTCACAACATCGACAGGTGCAATTATAGCGCTTGCTGATGTGGCCGATGTTACCGTGGCCGAAGGCTATAGCTTTGTCAGGCGCGAACAACTTCAACGCTATGCGGTGATCCAAATGGATGTGCGCGGACGCGATGTGGATGGTTTTGTTCAAGAAGCGAATGAAATTATTAAGGAAAATGTAGCTATGCCCCCTGGCTACTGGGTTGAGTGGGGTGGAGCTTTTGAAAATCAGCAGCGGGCACTTGCGAGGCTTTCTGTAATTGTCCCATTGACGATTTTCTTCATCTTTGTATTGCTCTATACGGCTTTCAACTCGGTACGCTTTGCCACACTGATTATTGCAAATGTGCCATTTGCCACGGCTGGAGGCCTGATCGGTTTATTCGTTACCGGACAATATGTCTCTGTACCGTCGGCAATTGGGTTCATTGCCGTGTTTGGTGTGGCGATGCTCAATGGCATTGTGCTGGTGAACTTTATCAATGAACTGCGCTCAAAGGGTATGAGCGTACATGATGCTGTTCGCAAAGGTACAGAACTCAGGCTTAGGCCTGTACTCATGACCGCTAGTGTCGCCATCCTCGGGCTTGTACCCATGTTGCTCTCCAGTGGCGTCGGGGCAGAAACCCAGCGGCCGCTTGCGACCGTCGTAGTAGGCGGTTTGATAACTTCTACCCTGCTAACGCTCGTGCTTCTGCCGGTTATCTACGACTGGATGGAAAGCCGTGGCAGCAAAATAAACCCACCTACTACAAAAAACGAGGTGTCATCATGAAAGAAATAAAAGCCTTTATTCATCGCAACAGGGTTTCGGATGTGGTGCACGAACTGAAACAAGCGGGATATGAGTACATCTCGGTCATTGATGTGCTGGGGCTCCTTAAAGCGATCAGCTCACAGGAACAGCAATATTCGGTAGATCTGGGTACCAAGGTGGTTTCAGAGATCAAGCTAGAACTGGTGTGCGACGACCACCAGTTGGATGACGCGATCGACATCATAAGTCGTGAGGGCCGGACCGGGCAAATAACGGCTGGCTGGATCTATGTCACTGAAGTGGTACAGGCCATCAGGGTTGATAACGCTTAGTCAAAAAAAAGCCTTGGGTCAAAGTATCGCTTTGGCCCAGGGGCGCCCATTTTCCTGGCAAAACTCTTATGACAAAAATCGATGCAGAACGATGTCAGCATCTTATCTTTTATCAAAATGCTGGGATCAACCAGACTTTAAAATAAGGAGAGGTTACGATGAAAATATATACGACAATTGGTGCTGGCCTATTGGCTGCTGGTGGCCTGGGATCTGCCGTCTGGGCTCAACAGGTTGATCCACTATGTACCAATCACGCCGCGATGTGGAGCAGCGGGTGGCATGGTTGGTTTATAGGACCAGTCATGATGATCTTGTTCCTTGCCGTTGCCGTTTCGGTAGTCGTGTTGATCGTCCGCTGGCTTGGAGGCAACGGCCACGGAACGGTTCACTCCTCATCGAAGCCGACACAAAGACAAGCCATCGAAATTCTAAAAGAACGGTTTGTGCTGGGTGAGATCGACAAAGCCGAGTTTGAGGAAAAAAGCAAAATTATTGGTAACTAGAATGTTGTCGAAGAATTTGCCTGCAATCGACAAGTAAAGGTGATTGCGTGTAGCTCTGTCGACCACTCGCTATATCTCGGGGCCTGGCGACATCTGGCCTCCATCAGTGCGTCGCCGGGCATCCTTTTGAATCTATCCCACTAAAAAGGATGAGCGCAGGAAACTCAATAAGATGAAAGCTAGGAAGAAAAGTACATCGACACTGAAACTTGCTGCAGCGCCAGGAGTGTTGATCGCAGCACTTTATCTCCTGTTTTATTACGAAAGTCAGACCGTGCAGAAGATGTCATTTCGTCCAGATAATGCGGATATAGTGCAGCACGGGAAAACCCTCTACAGTCAATATTGCGCGGAGTGCCACGGTGACGATCTGGAGGGGCAATCAGGCTGGAAGGAAAAGAAACCTTTTCAACGGCGACGTGCGCCCCCACTTGACACAACGGGGAAAGCCTGGATGCATGCCGACAAAACGCTATTTTTAATGACCAAATTTGGTGTTCATGCGCTTGAAGGTAAAGGTACCTCGAAGAGCGACATGCCCGCTTTTGAAGACACTCTAGAGGACGAAGAAATTGTGGCAGTGCTTTCCTATATCGAAAGCGTGTGGGCTCCTAGCAACAAAGGAAAAACTGAAGTTCGATCCAAGACGAAATGATCACAACGGATTTAGGGTAAACCATATTACCATACCTTATCGGCTTTGAGGGACTATCGCTCGCAGTACAAACATTCGACAAAGATGTGAGCACGCTATCTTGTATTGCCGGATAATAAAACTCAAGAAAGGGTCTTCGTAATGCTAACCAAAATATGTCCAACATGTGGCTGCTCACTCATACGCCTGGGCATTAGTGATGCAAAAGCTGTACAGCTTGTTTTTCGGGGGAGTGACTATTTTTTCTGCTGTCAGGGTTGCGCCGATTTGTTTCAGAGAACCCCCAAGCCCTATATTGCAGAAGTTAACGACATGCACGTATGTCCGGTTTGCCTCGCGGAAAAACCAACAGCTTACAGCGTAACTGTACACCATGAGGGACAGAAAATTAGGTTTTGCCGCTGCACTTTTTGCGCTGACACCTTCAAGAAAGACCCAACATTCTATCTTGACCGGTTAGCTGGGAGAACTAATTTCGAAGGCCTGTTTGCCCACGCCGATACGTCCTGCTGTCGCTAGCAATCTATCCCCCAAGTACACTATTCGCATACAGAAGGAACATCGACCGATATACAGCAGGTTTCGGAACGGTCATTGCAACAATCATTGATCACGTAGCCGATGAAATCCATGGTTTCATCAACACGACCGGAATAAATTGGGCTTCAGCCCGAATTGAGCAATAATCCTACACGAGCTTGGTTCGCTTCTAAAGAAGAGCCGCGAGAGAGCCATAAAGGAGACTGAGACAATTGCGTAACAATGAATGGAGAGGTCATTTAAGGCTATCCCATGGCTGGGCCTGCTATGAAGGTCCGGCTGGCGACACTTCGTTTCATGCGCATTATCCCTGTCAGCTTGTTTTTGCTCGCACCGACGAAGCAAGTGTACAATTAGAAGATAGGGAATGTCGGGGCAGACAGCTTTTCATTCCTTCCAATCTTTCACACATGCTGGACCAGAACGAAGAGCCTCTTACGCTATTATATATTGAGCCCACTCTGCTTGATCAAGATATAGACAAGGAATGGTCCCTATCCGCATGGTTAAGTTTTCTCAAACACGCGGAACCCAAAGTTGAAGACGAACGTATGATCAGCGCTATGGCAAACATAGAGGCTGCCCTGAACAAGAAAGTCAGCTTGCAGGCTGTTGCGGCTGCCTCCGGTTTGTCCAAAAGCAGTTTCACTGCTCTTTTTCGTAAAACCTTTGGCATGCCGCTTAGACGTTATGTGCTCTGGCGTCGGCTATATTTAGCAGTTCAGGCAATAGGGCGGGGCGCTGATGCAACAACGGCGGCACACACCGCCGGTTTTTCCGATTCTGCTCACTTTTCTCGCACAATGAAAACAAACTTTGGTGTGTCGCCAACAGAAAGCGTCCTAAAAATCACGATGTCTGTTCAGTAGAAACTGTCAAATCGGATCAGGTTTTGAAAGGTTGCGCCAACTGCGCAAGGTAGGCATCTGGATAATCAGGTTCTTTTCCTATGCCAAGGTCTTGTGACGAAAAACGGCGATCTGTATCATAACAGGCTGTTCCCAGCATACGATCCCAGACTGTTGTAAACAAACCAAAGTTTACATCCCCTTCAACCGGCCACTTGATATGATGAAAGCGGTGCACAGGTGACAGGGCAAGCAAATAGCGAAGTGGCCCGATCTTTACGTCCACATTACTGTGTTGCAGCAAAAGCTGGATAGAGATAGCAAAAGCAAGCAGGGCTGCAACCTCCACAGGGATGCCCATTAAAATAAGCGGGAACGTTCCGCCGATTGTCTCAATGGCCTGATGGATCGGGTGCTTCATCAAGCCGTTAAATCCATACATGCGCTTCACACTATGATGTACAGCATGAAAACGCCACAACAGCGGGTTTTTATGGCTCATAAAATGAACCAGCGTGATGCCACAATCTGCAATCAGAACGGCTAAAAGAAGCTGGGACCAAAGAGGCCAGTCAGATGGCCAAAGTTCCAAACCTGGCACCAGAGCAACAATGAATGGCAAGGCTATAACACTCAGCACATTTGAACTTTCATTCACAATGGCATGAATAAAATCTCTTTTCGTATCCTTATGTTCCCGGTTCCACTGACGGTCATATGGTACAAGCTGTTCTGCAATAAACGAAATAAATATGGCAGCTAACAGCAAGCCAAAAAGAGAAATATACCCTACATTATTTGAGATGCTATATATCGCCGCGAAAGCAAAGCCTGCGGTCATTAAGGGTACATAAGCTATCCGTATAAACTGTTTAACAACAAACATTATAATCTCCTTCATTCACATACTTAGATAGCAGTCAATGGCACAGTGGCGCTTGAATAATTGGCCAATTATTCAAGCCTTTTGGGCATTACCATCCTAAATTATGGAGAAACCCTGTCACAAAATTACCATTGATCAAGTTATCAGAGGGAAAAACCATGCAAGACGCGAACCCCGACCAGGCAAAAAGTGAAACGTCCTTTGTACCTGCACTCAGGTTTAAATGGGCAACTGGATTCTATGATTGGGTGATGCGAAATTTCGTCCGTGATGACATGCTCAGACGACTAACGATTGATGCCATCGCGGCCCGGGACGGCGAAAAGCTACTGGATTTTGGATGTGGTACAGGAACGCTTACTTTGTCTATTGCGAATAGACACAAGGCTATTTCACTTTATGCCTACGACATTGACGAAGAGGTACTGTGTATAGCGAAAGCAAAAGCACAACATTTTGAATTTGGGACGACGCCCTTTTTTTGTCATGTAGATATAACAGACTTGGCTGCACTACCCGCAGAAGACCTAAAGAGCTTCGATTGTATTACATCAAGTCTGCTTTTTCACCATTTAACCACTCAGAAAAAACGAAAGGCTCTTGAGAGTATTCAGAATCTCATGAAACCTGGCGGGCGCCTTGTTCTCGTCGATTGGGGTCCGGGCAGCAATATTCTCCTAAAACTAGCATTCTTGTTTGTCCGCCTATTGGACGGTTTTTCGGTAACCCGCGATAATGCCCAGGGCCGCTTACCTGAGATAATGAAAGCCGCCGGGTTTTCAAATGTAAGCGCCAGGCCACTACTCAACACTTTTTTTGGTACTATTTGGCTTTTTGAGGCCATTATCGAGTAGCTACAGCGCCAAAATTCATTAAATGATAAGCGAAGCGTACGTCTACTGCTTTTCAATTGCTGGTGGGTTACAGCTTGTCACGCTAGACAATCCATATCGTTTGTATAACTGTTTCAAGCCCTGTCGAAACTCTGAGCCACTAATCACTTGCTGCAATGTTTTATGGTAGCGATGAGACTTTAGCAATTTTGACTCTATGAGTGAAATAGGAACTCTTTCAAGCAAAAGTGGGGTCGCAAATTTTTGACTTGAATATGTTTTTTCGCTCTTCTTGTATAAGCTTCCATCGTAGTGGGAGAACAACAATGCCTCGTTCACCACAACGGCATTAACGCGACCACGAATTAACATAGTGAAGATAGTTTCACTCTTAGGCACCTTGAAACTTTTGATGTGAATGTTCATTGATTCAAGTAATGGCGCATACTTTATGCTGAATGGGCTTTCGGCTGAAAAGGCTACCCTGAGCTCATGCAAATCGGCTAACTTCCTTACCGGCCTCCCATCTAGGGAAACAACGAGGTTCCGAAAACATCCAATATCTTCCAAGTAGTGAAGGTCGCCAAAAACACTTGGGTCGCGGTAAGAGATAGCATAGTCAAATAACCCATGGTCAAGCCCATGTGCAATACGCGCAGGCGGCATTAAGGTTATTGTCCCTTTCATTCCCGAAATTTCATTTATTAGATTAAATATTTCGACAAACAAACCTTGTGAACCTTGCTCATCGCTCCATCCAAATGGGGACCAGTCCATGGCTGCAAACTTGGGGCTGTAGTCTTCGGAGGCGGAAAGATAAGGCGAGTTTACTAAAAACAATATGTTATATAGGGAAATAATGAAAAACTTGAAAAACACCGTTTTGAACTGCCATTCTTTTTTAAAGGAAGACATCAAATCATCAGACCTCTTGCAGTAATAATCTGAGTGCTTGCGCAAAATTTATTCGGCATTCTGCTCTCGCACGCCCATTCAAAACCATTTTTACTTTCGGCGAAACTGCTATGCCGAGGACACAATTGCCCCTTAAAACACAGTCCATGTCCGAAGAAACGGTAAGTAGATGATGGTCCTGAGCTTTTTTAAAAATCCGACCTTGAAAGAGCTCTATTCCATTGGTCACGATGATGATGTCAAGGTGCACCAATTGATCTAATTCAGTGACTTTAACAGTATGTCCAACAAGCGTGTATTTTCCAATCGTGTATCCTTTGCCCAGCCGCTGCATTAAAATATCTTTTTCAGATTTAGAAACAGGAGATTCTGGATCAAAAACAATGCCCACCTTCTGGTCGCCAATTTTAATGTGCGGAATAAAAGGAAGAGCCCGACCAAGAACATCGATGGACTTATTATTCATTTGGGAAAATGCCGGTATCGAGATGAATTGAGTTAAAGCAACCAATAGGGCAAAGGCTTTTATAGTGCTTTTCATTGCAAAAACTCCACACCCGCCATCCCTTGGATAGACTAGGTCACTCTGCTCAATCAGATCTAATTTTTTGTACAAACCCGGCTGTTTCTTGTTCCAGCTGGCCAAACTCATTTTTTAAAGTCACTACTGCCGTGAGAAGCTCATCTGCGGACTCGCCGTTTTCTTTGGCCGAGATCGTTAGCTCCCCGGAGCTTTCTGATAAAGTTGTCATTTTGTCGTTCGCAAGCGAAACCGTTCGCGCTATTTCTCCCGTGGCTCCAGTCTGCTCCTCTACCGCCGCCGCGACCGCTGTTGCAATCTCACTTACCTTATCGATTTTTAGCCCAATTAGTTCCATAGCATTTACGACATTTTTGGTAACGGATTGTACGCTTCCAACTTGCGAAGCGATCTCTTCTGTTGCTTTACTGGTTTGGCCCGCCAAACTTTTTACTTCACTTGCTACAACCGCAAAACCTTTGCCGGCGTCGCCCGCACGTGCGGCTTCAATTGTCGCATTGAGCGCCAGAAGGTTTGTTTGCTCAGCAATATCATTAATAATATTTACGACTTCGCCAATGCGTTCTGCGTTCGCCGCCAACTCCATTACCGTGTCATTGGTTTCATTCGTTTGCTCAACTGCCCCCGATATCTCCTGCGAAGACCGTTCCATTTGCGTGGCAATTTCTGTTATTGATGATGTCAGTTCTTCGGTTGCTGTCGCGACGGTTTGCATCCCCTGTGACACTTCTTCAGCGTCCGAAGAAAGAGAGGTACATAGAGCGCTATTGCTGGTTGCTCTGGTTTGAACTCCTGTTGCGCTATTGTCGAGATCATCGGCCGATTTTTGTACAATTTTGACGACAGATGTAACTGAATGATCAAAAGCGTCTGCGAGTTTGTGCATTGTCGCTTTACGTTCAGCCTCTGCGGTCTTGCGCCGCTCTTCCGCTTCTTCTCGCTGCTGCTCTTCCAGGCGACGTTCTTCATCGGCCCGTTGTCGCTCCTCAGCCTCGGTTCTTTTTCGCATTTCCTGCTGCTCTTCTTGCAGGCGGTCGTTCTCAATCATCTGTTCTCGGAATTGCACGAGTGCCGTCACAACAGTGCCCAATTCATCCTTACGCGCCAAGACCTCTACATCAACGGTTCTGTCGCCACCGGCGAGTTTGCCCGTGGCCCGGGCTATTTCCCGAATAGACCGGCTGGTCATTCTCCCAACAATCCAGGAAATTATTGCTACCAGCAACCCTGCCGCGCCAGTGCCATACAAAAAGCTTGTCTGAATAGCCGCTACATCGGCCAAAATCACTTGCGCCCGGCCGCTTGAGTTTTCCTGTGCAGTTTGAGACAACTTGTTAAACACGCCAGAAACTTCGTTGGCATTTTCGCGGAAAGGTTCGATAAATGAAACCGCACTGGCAAAATCTATCTCAAGCATCGAAATTACAACATCAATAGCCTCGCTATATTTCGTTAAGTCAGCTTCAACAGAAGCCAGCTCCTTAACGTCGATCTGGTCACCAAACTCTGTCTTGATAGAAGCAAGCTCGGTTGCAACTTCATCGATTTGACTTTTAAGTGCGTCCACCCCTGAGGTCAGATCGACAGATTCACTGTCAGCCGCATAGAGCGTAATAAGCCGGTATAAGTCTCCGTCCAATTGTTTGAAATTAGCATTCGCTTCATGCAATTTGCCGCTAAGTGGCATATCAGTTTCAACAATATAGGCAACTCCGGAAGATGCACTACCAAGACCAAAATTCGCATAAAATGCGAGCCCCAACAGCACAGTAAATGCAAACGCGGGCGCGATACTGACTTTCAAAAGAAGGGGCATGTCATTCATGCGGAACGACGGCTTTAAGCTTTTGAAAATTTGAGAATTTGATCTTTTTATGTCTGGCATTTTTTACCCTTCGGTGACGAATAGGTCGTTTTTTCCTGCCCGCTCAATCAGAAGCGGTAATTCAGTGAAACATTTATGCGGCGCTCGATTCTCGCTAGGGACGTTTGCCGATAAAATTTCCGGGAAAACCCAATCGCCTCAACAGAAAGGCGAAGCCTGTCATTAAATTCGTAACCGACGACAGCGTTTAGCTGTATCTGACTTTTGATCGGTACGAAGTCTAGAACAATTGCTTCAATTGTATCTCCAGCATCATCGATGATATGATCGCGGGCGCCGCGCAACTGACGGCGGTCAGATGTGTAGGACCCTTTGATGCTGGCGTCGAATTTGTCTTGGCGGTAATTCAAGCCAAAATTGAATGTGGATTTAGGTGCATTGTTAGCAAAATCAATAGCCTCGGTACCTTCTTCTTCCGCTTCATCGACAACAAATTCTTCAAGCAAAGTGTCTTTAACGTCCACAAGTAAATAGTTGGCAAACCAATCAAAGTTTTCATTTATTTTGCCGTCAAGAGCGACTTCAAGGCCATATGCCCTACTATTTAATGGGTTTTCAGCAAAGAAAGCCTCATGGTCGTTTGGTAGCTCAGTGATTTCATTCTGCTGGATATTTTGCAGATCATTGGCTTTATAATAAAAGGCATTAATCTTAAGGCTACCGCCAATGCTCTCAATTTGCCGCTCATAGCCGATTTCATAGTTAAACACATCTGATACCAACAGATCAGGGTTACCCAATTGAAATACCGGGTCACCTAAATCAGCCATCAAACTAAATTCGGTTGAGGACGGCAGGTCGACACCTTTTGCCGCTGTTAGGCGGATGGTGTCACTGTCGCTAAGCTTATAAACTAGGCCCGCGTTGAAACCCAGTTCGTTGATAGTGCGGTCAAAATCTGCATTGGTTTGTAAAACACCTTCCAAAAAATCACCGGCGCGACTCATTTTCAGTGTATCGTAACGCCCGGCCAACACTAAACTGAGTTTGTCGCTCACAGTCCAGTCCCACATCCCACTGAATGACCATACTTTCTGGTCCAGCGTTGCAATTAATTCTGGGAAAGTAGAATTTTCACTGTCGCGGTAGCCAAGGCCCAGCCGAAAGGCGTGGTTTGTTCCAACTTTAAACAAATGACTCAACTCGTAGATTGTGGCTGTGGCTTCAATATCGCTCACACGGAACTCGCCTTCTACAGGCCGTATTTGATTCGCGATAACATCCACCGTGTTTTTGTATACATTCAGGCTGGTAAGGCCCCAATCGGATTCTGCGGTTACGAATCCGCGCAATGAATTGGTAACATAATCTGTGAACGAGAAGGTGCTATCGAAAAACAGCTCGCCTTGCTCGGTATCGACAGTAGAAAACTCGAAACCTGCTTGTATATCGTCGGTCGCCTGAACCATCAAAGTGCCGCCGGCAAAGTTGCGTTCGGTATCATCACGCAGGATATCTTCGCGGGGATTGTTCAAATGGGTAGTAAAATCATCACCGCGCCACATGCCCGCACTTAGGTGAATACCTATTTTGTCAGATAGCTTTTTTGTAAGCGTTAAGTTGCCTTCCTTGAACGAATGTGTACCGCCTCGCACAGTTACTTGGAAATTATCGTCATACAATGGATTGTAAGTGATGATGTTGATCACACCAGACACCGCATTAAATCCGTAAAGTGCAGTGTTGGGGCCTTTGATCACCTCAATTTGACGGATTTCTTCCAGGGTAACAGGCAGTGCGGCCCATTCTACATAACCAAAAAAATCCAGATAGGTTTGCCTGCCATTAATCAGCACTAAAATACGCTCGTTGAAAGCAGCATTATAACCGCGCATGCCCACATCAACGCCGCCAAGCGTTGATCGCTGAACCGACATGCCGGAATAAAACCGCAACAATTCTGGAATGTCTGTTGCGCCGGAACGCCGAATATCATTAGCCGAAATAATTTCCATCGCTACCGGTGCATCGCTTGCACGCTGTGGTTTGCCTGTTGCACTTGTAGTAACCGGCTCGTCAAATAGCATTTCAAGTGAACCATAATCAATCGTTTGCGCGGCGGCCGCTGATGTGATTGCCAGCGCACTTGTTGAAATTGCGAAGTTGATAATTGTCTTCTTCATAAAATTTCTCTCTTGTCTCTATGCGGGGCCAAAAAGCGTCTATCTTTCTTTCACCATCATTAAAAAAGCGGACTTAAAACCAACACCCGACGCATCGCGTGCTGATCTGCTGATAACGATTGCAACCTTAGGTTTTGATGCTACGCCCACGACACAGTTGCCGGTGTTTACGCAGGTCATATCTGTCGAGATGACCAAAATTGCTTGTGCAGAAGCCGCAGAAAAAATTGCCTCTTGGTGTGCTCCTAATTCACTAGTGACAAAGGCAACCCTGCTGCCCTCGAGGTCCCCCAGCGAATCGACAGAAACGAGTTTTGGTGTGAGTTTGGCCTTGCCTGCCTTTACTCCTTTGGCCATCGCCGCCATTATTGCGTCAGCTTCGGCTTTAGAAGCGCCATTAGCGGGATCAAAAACAATAGCAGTTACAACATCACCTGTCGGCGCATTGGTCATAAAGGCCACGGCGCGCGCTGCGATCTTGATATCTTTTGCTGAAGTATCCGCTGCGGCGGAGTAAGATCCTAAAAAAGCCAGGGCGATAAAAAGGAATGTATTTTTGAAAAAATCTTTCTGCCAAGTCATGGAAATACCTTTGAGTTACTTCTCATTTTCCAGCCCGACCCAAGTTCACGTTGCTCCTAAAAGCTTAAATTTTAGTAAAAATTTTTCTACCTAGCTTAGAAGCCGAAATAATGCTCGATACTGGCAGATGGAAGAAAGGTAAGATTTTTGGGAGCAGAGCACGGTACCTTGCTGGCTTTTCCATTTAAGGGTCTCGGATTCAAGTTGCAGGTTTATATTTGAAGCGATGATGGTAGCCGACCGCCACAGAGCGTCTGCCTTCGGATCAAATGGGACACGGTTTGGCTTTCAGGAATGAAATCTTTGGTCCATTCCTTGTTTCAATTTAAGTAGACTGTTTCTCAGAGGGAGCGACGGAGTTGTTTCATCTGAAGAACGGTATGTTGGCCTTCTTTTTGAAAAGGAACTCCACCGATTTCCCATCCATCTTCAAGAAGTGCATTCAGTTTCGTTTGAACATTCTCGCCTTCATAGCCTCGCCATTCCAGACAACGAAATTCGAATTTATCTGATTTTGGTGGCAGCCAAGTCATAGCTCTTATTTTAACACCAGCAGATGTCCAGAGCTACATCAAAGTAGGAAGGGAAATAGCCTATCTAAACGCCGGGCCTGGAGGGCTAGATATCGCGGCCCAAAAAACATGGAACCACCCCGTCCCACTTACAGAGCCTGAGCAGCCTCGACCCAGCTAAGGACTTAGGAGGAGGCCCCAATGGCATTGGGGATTTGAGGAATGCGCGTTCGTATTTTTAGTTGCCCGCCGTTTGTCACAATAGCCCCACCTTCCTTGAGCTTCCGATGCATCGGCGACAATTTTTTACTTGATCATCGCTAACTGATTGAGAACATTTGAGGAAGAATTGACCTGACCCCAAAGTGCTACTACTTATCCGTAGAATCTTTTTTGAAAGCTTGGGTTCAATCCACAGTAAATAGTGGCCGTATTCTACATAGTCGCTCAAGGGGTTTTCAGACAAATTCAACACGCAGTACTTCAGTGTTAAATATGCCCGAGGCGTGAAGTGAGTTTACCAAGCTACCGGCGTAACTCCAACTTCAAAAAACATACTAAAAAGTGTATATTTGTTAGGGGAGGATATTATGCCCCTAGCGACAGAGATTCAGAAGGATGAACTACTTCACAGTTTTTTGGTGCGTCGGCTGATAAATTCGGGCCGGTTATCCCGGTTTGACGACCTTAAATCATTTATGCGAAATATTTCAAGTTGGGAAAATGTTCCCAAAATACCAAAAAAATATCAATTCCTGTTTAAAGGCCTCACGTGGGAAACTAGGCTGGAAATGGTACGAAGCAACACAACGCTTTGGGAACAAAACGTTATTACAAACCCTGACCTCCTTGCTTCCCTTTCGCAATCTGTCTTCGCAGGAACAAAACTGGACCCAGTTTTCGAAAACTCAAAAAGACTTTTACCCATAACTTATTGCCCAATTTGTTTTAAGACCCAAATGTCCAACCATGGTTTTACATGGTTTAAAGTGAACTGGTGTCATAGCCTCTATTGTGCCAGACACCGCAAACGGCTCAAATTGGCAGGTTGCGCCCACTGCAAGTCTCGACTCGTAGCACATTCTCTCCTCAAGGCGACATTTGCTGGCCGCTGTCCCCGTTGCAGCAAAATGACCTGGGAAAACCCGAAAGACCTTAAAGCCACCCAACTAAGAGTGTTTGCTGACTATTGGCCATACCGAAACATTAAACTGAACAGCGGGCTATATTTTACGCCTTGTTATTTGTGGGGAGCGACCAATCTGCTTCTACCAACAATGATCAGGAATGTATTCCGAGATCCCAAATCCGCTACACCTAGTGCAGACAAATTGATCAGAATTTATTCTTACGCAAAAAAATTTCGATCAACCAGAACTTCAGTGTCTATTGTCAACGCTCACATACTATGCGACCGGCTGGAAAGTACGGAACATCCCACCATTGATCGATGGATGAAGGACAGATGCGAAATCGTCAAAATCGAAACTTTCCCCAGCGACCAGGAAACGATACGTCAAACACTCATACGAACCCTCAGAAACCGAACATGCAAAAATTGCGTCGTATCAATTTCGTCATGCCCACTGCAACCCAATAGTCGTACATTTCGTCACCGCGGGGATTTTAAGCGACGAGACTTTCTCGCTCGCCTTGATCAACCAACAGAACCGGCCAAGGCCAAAACCAAGCATTGCCGCCCGTGGTTCAGTTAATCAGTGATGATAACAAACGATCAGTGACTGGTAACCGATCTCTATATCTAGGTAACCAGCCATGCCCTCCAAAACACCGGTCCGCTTCAGTCCAGTTATGAAAATGGAGTTCGCTTTTTCTCACTTGGCGGATTTTGGTAGCCATCCTTTTATCGCGTTCGCGCCAATCAACCCGTTTGTTCGGTTGAGGAACCATTTTAGTTGGGAGATTTCGATAGAGCCAGTTTTTATCATTTCTATATAGCCAGTAGAAGGTTTTTTGTAGCTGAGACGCCACATCTTTCCTTTTGCACCCCCGCTTTTGGACTAAAAAATCTTTCAATGCTTTTCTATGTTCGGTACGTGCTCGCAACATCCGGTGCTTTTTTCGTTTTTGGACCAGTCCCGGCGTCAGGCTAATAATATTGCACACGCTATGCTCTGGCAGACCTTGCGCTTTTGCTATAGTAGCAATCGGCTGGCCCTCAGAGGCAGACACAATAACCAAGTTCTTTATGTTCTTTGGTAATGAACGATTTTGGTCGCCTAACAATACGTTATTCAATGCAGCAACTCGCTTTAGGTATGTGCGACTCTTACCTGAGGCTCGAGAACAGGCGGCCAAAGACATCCCCGACTTCAAAAGTTGCAGAGGATTTATATTATTTCCCCGCTGTTTTTTCAAGGTCTCTGGTCCTATAGGCTTCGATACGCAACTCGTTTGAACTAGCCGGCGCAGATCATCAAAAAGCCAATAGCAAAACACAAGATGAGTAAATGGATGCTGACGAAGACAGCTCTGATTATTTAGCAACACGGGAACCTTGGCGGCGCTTGGTACTTGTTGGGGAACCAGTTCACCCCAAACCTGCTGTAGAAATCGGCAATAGTCCAGAGCTGCGATCTCGCGCCGCAAGCAGCCGTTTGCCGTCACATATCCTCGTTCCTTTAGAGCACTTTGATAGGCGGAAAGGAGATCAAAATTACCTTTGTATTCTAGCGCAAGTTTTAAAAACTCTGCTGCAAAACGTGCAAATTTTTGGATACCTTCGCTTGCGACTTCAGGTTCTGCCCCAGGTGTAGGAACCAATGATAGTTCGTCCCACCCGCATTGACGAAGCGGGGCCGCAACTAACTTCACCCCATGGAACGCACATGCTTCGATGCCTGGAGTTTGATGTCGGGTATGCCAAAACGATATGCCATAACTTTCGATATCTGCACATAAACAAATAGGACAGTATTTGTTTACATATGGAAACCGTAATTGCGCTGAGGAAAGCAAGGCAATATGCGCGACATTTAAGGGGTCGCGACCCATCATTGCCCGCCAAAGCTTTTCGGATCGTTTTTTGGCGGCGCATGCGGCAAACAGTGTAAAAAGGCTGTGGTTAAATGCTAGATGATCAAACTCACCAAGCTTTAACCTGGCCACATCCTGTAAGTAACAAGGCAAATACGGATGGATCCTCACTCGAGACCTTCTAGCCAAGCGTGAGAGGCTTTGCATTGTCTTATAGCCATTTCTGTGGACCCAGCGTGCGAATATAGAGTAAACGGTTTCGTCTGGCAGACAAATTATGGGAGAATGTCTAGGTTTCAGGTTGACCGTTTTCATTGGCGGGCCTTTAGGTAAGTTTCCAGTATCCCCCAGCCACAAATCATTTACCACGCAAGTGTTTTGGAAGGATCCGCCATAAGAACTCCCGACCGTTTTAGTGCCGCCAACGCGTCACTAGCTTCTGCTGCCGACCGAACCAAGTAGGGACTTTCAATTTGACCCCCCAAATTAACAGAAGTCTTCAGAGCTCGAATTCGGTCGGCAAATTCAGGGTGCTGCGGTCTCGTTAGATCGCCGGGTATGATGGTTTCCTTAATATCAGTCTTTATAGATTGAGAGGTTCGGGCTCTAGGTTTACCTACCTCATTGGCAGTGCAATCTGCATCAATAAGATGCCTAGTCGAAATGTCAGGGATAGTGTCCCGCAGACGATTGAGCTCCCCAAGTTCTTCAATAGTCAGAACGCAACAACGTGAAAAAGATTCTTCGAGAACACTCACTGTGATTTGTTCATCCCCAGTCCCTATAACTAGCTCTTGAGCTGTCTTGTAAACCCGAATAGCGATGTCTGGAATACCTGCAGACAGATTGTAAAGTTTTTCGCTAAGCTCTTCCGTAATAGGCGTTTCAACATTGGTCCATTGCAGTGGCCACATAGCGTTTATTAATGCCGGCCAAACTGATGGATTAACTGGGCCCATTTCTACGTAACCACCGGCTTCGGCCCGCCTTGCTAAACGAAACTTCCTTCGTATCCACTTAAGCATATCCGGATTACCGCACAGAATAACCGGCACACCTGATCTATTAATTAGGTTTAGCAAGAAGCTAATGACTGCCTCGGCTCCTCCCGACTTGGCTATATCAATATGTTGCAATTCATCAACAACCAACGTTCCCAGAAAGACAGATCGAATTCGATGTTCTATTTGTACCAATAAAGCATCGAGCGTGGATTGCGGCGCAGTCCGAGGCTCTTCCAGAGCTAGATCAATCTGGTCCAAAATGGCATAGCACAGGCCTTTAATGGTTGAATTGGGGGGACAATCCACTCTAACCCACACCAACTGTCTCAGTGGTAGGGCTTTACCCTGATAGTATTGGTGAAAAACCACTTGAGGAAAATATTTAAAGATCTGCGTCAACATCTTCGATTTCCCCACACCACTAACCCCAACAATCGTCATCGCAGCCGCGTTCGGCTCAAAAAGACCACTGCATGGAGCAACCGCTGTCTCCCCCAGTATATGATAATGCAAATAATGGTTGGTTGTCGGCGAGAAAGGGTTTTTTGTACTGTAGCTTTCGAAAAGACCTTTCTGCACAAATCGAAAACAGTCTTTATATTCTGGAAACGGCAATCTTAATAGGTTCAGCCGTAACACAAAGTCTTCTCGCAAATAAGCTGGAAGCTTGCGTTCTTCTTCATCATAAGGAGGGAAGTTAGACAATTTTGGCAAAACCTGAGCAAAATCTTGCTTCGCGGGAAGAGCTTCAATCAAAGGGTTTCCTCTCCACTCCGGCAAGGCGGCTTCGTGATATACCGCATCAATTTCCATCCTGACCTCTGTTTTTAGCCAAGCTATGAATTTGCGAAATTAACTCGAAATCCTTGGAGCGTGTCTTTACTGGTAGCTTGCTTACATTCCCACAAACTACGGGTTCTTTAGGCATCATTCCTTCTGCCGCAATATGATCAAGTTCTCCTTTTCGCCGTTCTCTAATATTTTCTCCTTTTTCTTTTTTTGTCTTATTTGAGGGTGCCTTTTTTTGCGCTTCCTTGGCGTGTTGTCGCAATTCCTCCCGCCTTTTGTTGCGCCTAACATTGTCAACTTTAAACTCATGCAGTCTTGCGTTGTATTTCATCCAATCATTTAAATGTAACACCTCGGCCATTGACTTGCCCTCAAGCACCTTCGTTTTCGACAACATTCGGCACCGTTCGAATGGTTCTGTTTCAAACCTACGAACATAGAACTGAGAAGTATCATCCATATTAATACGAGCCTCAACTTTCCAGCGTCCATTGGCTCGGGCATCAACAAACCAGCCTTCTTCTTCGGCTTTCGCATGAGAGAACCGCATCCCTTTGTACTCAAAGCCATGAGAAGTCACCGCTGCCATAACAGGTTCCAGAAAAAGTGCCCTAGCCTCTCGCTCTGCAACGTCACGCAGAGCATGAACGTAGCTTTCGCGATGGATATTCCAGAAATTTCTTGGCGTTGGTGGAAGATCAGCCTCTATGAGCAGAGGGCATCTCGATAGGTCGTCAAACTGTTTATGGTTATTATGTTTCTGTACTGCAAGAATAAGTATTTCTGTAAACTCTTTCAAAGTGTACAAAGCTTCGTTTTTCGGGTTCTTTTGTCTTCTTTTTATCGGCTTCCCGAGCGTGGTACCTTCCGTTTTATCAAATACGTCACCCTTAAACCGGCCAAAACAGTTTTCGACAATCCCTTTCATGTCAGCCCTGTCCGTTGCAGTAAATTCTAAGTTCATATTGGGCAGTATTGCTTGTTGAGCCGCTTTGGCGAGTAAACCGCCTCGATCACTTACTAGCGCCTGCCCCATGTGGTGGCATGGCCATTCTTCCTCAGAGATATCAACGTTATAGCGCGCGCAATATTCTTTTTTGGGCAAGACACAGTTGAAAAGAGCCTGCCTCGCAGCGGCCCAGCTTTCGTGCAATAGCCCTACGTATATGCCTACGATCATATGGCTCGCGCGATCCGCAACTGCATAGACAGTCGCCCGCCCAATACAGTGATTTCTATTTAGTTCCGATACAAGGTGCGGGTCCGCAACGGTTGCATCAATCTCGAAACAACACCCAGGCAAGGGAGTATTTACACTGGCGGAACTCAATAACGCACGCTTATTTAGCAACCAATCCCGCCGCGAACTTTGCGCATTAATCTCGGCGACAGGGTCGACAAGAATGCTTTTCCAATAATAAAATTGTTTAAGTGTTGGCACATTAGGTTCTTCGCCTACAATCTCTGCCCGCTCTATCTCGTCAGAATAATACTTTCCCACAAATTCCTCGTGGATGTCGGTTATCGGTATGGGTCGTTCTCTGAGGAAATTCTTTTTCATAGCTCTCATGAATGCGCTACGATTGTCTTTATCCATATTGATGCCTTGTGCCGCAGTAAACGCTTCAGTTGCATATTTGCGTGGCCGACCTCGTTTTTTGGCCCCTGGCTCTCGAATTTTGCCAGGAGCTCCCCGTTGGCTATAGGCTGGTAACAGGGCGTTTTTTTGCTGGCCAAATTTCCAATAAAGGCAAAGAAGCTGACTTAATTTTAGTCGGGTCGTGCCAGCCTCCTGTGCATAACGAGCCATATCTGGCACTTTAGCATTTAACGCTAGTTTTGTAGGTAGGCTTAGATCAGCAATTGCTTGGCAAATCATTTGAAACCGCTCATCCCTGCAATTTTTTTCTTTTTCTGAAAAATCACGCTCAGAACGCAGCAGATAACCGGGCAACTGATATTCTGTTGCTTCTATAGCTCCCGATGAAGCTAAGTTAGCAAAATACTGCTGATCAAGGGGCTTTGGTCTTGTAATACTGCGGTCTTCTTTAATCAAAATAACAATAACTAGCTCGGTTATTGGGCAAAGCTTGAGTAAGCGCCATATGCCGCGGTTAAAACCGTCTACTTCGTCAAAGCGCCAAACACTATTTACATTCAGCTCCATAGCTAGGTTGTCCCTATCTACAGCTTGTTACTGTGAGTTGTTGTGTGTCTCGAATTGAGTGAGACCAATCGATTTCGATAAGACGCTCCACAATGAGGCACTTCAATATCTTGACAGCCTCTTCACCTTTAATAGCTAATGCGCTCTTTATTAAATCAGCCAACGCCCCAACGGGATAGGTTCCTTCATCAACAACAGCACAAGCCGCATTTAATTGACTAACGTCGGGCATTCCATCAAAACGAATGTGTTGAGTGAGCCATTCGATATCTAAAGCTTGCTGTTTAAGCGCCTCCGTACATACAAAAAGTTGAAAAGGGACGCCTAGCAACTGCCACCAAACCCTTTCCAATTCTTGCTTCTCCAACACACGTGGCCGGTCCAGCTCCTCAGTAGTCTTTACAGATACGGCCAGATAGGTTTCTGCGCTGCCCGGATGCAACCTCAATGTAAGTAAGAAGTCAGTAGATTGTACATTTGGCACTTTTTTGCCAGGCACTTCAGGATATTTAATTCTAAGCGTTTGAGCCAACTGGCTTATCATATCCAGAGGTAATAGTGGGAACTGTTCCCTTATATCCACCACTGAAGTAGAAAATTCTGCAAGATAAAAGAAATATTTCTCTTGTTGAGATAAGCAATGGTGATCACGCTTGGTTTTGATGCCCCGCAATATTGCGGCTGTGCCTCGCGTTTTTACATCACGTACGGTTAGCCATGGCATATAATTATTACCTTGGCCTAAACCGTAGCCCTTCTTTAACGCATTTCGATACGCTTCAAGACTATCCAGTTTTCGGCCGCGAGCCATTTTTTAACCTCAATAGAGAAGGCATAGAACATACCACATCTAGTGGTATTTTTCCACGTAAATCAGTATATATATCAAAACGCTGTAAATTTATTTTCATCGTTGCGTATATTTTGTAATTACACAGCTAAACATGCTCTCCGCAGGCGTGGCCACTGGCCCAGGCCCACTGGAAATTATAGCCGCCCAACCAGCCAGTAACGTCAACGCACTCCCCTATGAAATACAGTCCCGGCTGGCCTTTCATCTCCATGGTTTTCGAGCTGAGATACCCGGTATCAACACCGCCTTTTGTCACTTCGGCTTTCCTGAAACCCTCGGTCCCCGTGGGAAGCAAACGCCACGCGCAGAGCCGCGCCGCTACGGCATCGAGCTCTTTATTTGATAGATCTGCGAGATTACCCGGCCAGGGCTCAGCAACCCACTCCGCAAGGCGGCTTGCGAGATGCTCAGAAAGCAGCATCTTGAGGCCAAGTTTGGGACGCGTACGGCGGGCATCTTTGAGCCAGGCCGAAGCGTCCGAAATGTCGGGCAATAAGTTCACATTTATGTCTTCGCCCGGTCGCCAGTACGAAGATATCTGCAAAATTGCAGGGCCCGAAAGGCCCCGGTGGGTGAACAGCAGATTTTCGCGGAAGCTTTTGCTGCCACAGCTCACCACGCTGTCAGCGGAAACGCCGCTAATCGCCTTCATTTTTTCGGCAATGCTTGCGTCAAACTCAAGCGGTACCAGAGCCGGTTTGGGCTCAATAATCTTGGCACCAAACTGACGGGCTATCCTGTAGGCAAAGTCGGTCGCGCCCATTTTGGGGATCGAAATACCGCCCGTTGCCAACACCAGTTTTTCCGCCTTAAAGTCCCCTATATTACTTTCAAGATGGTACACCGCCTCACCGAACCTGACCTCTTTAACCTCAACGCCGCTTTTAAGGGTAACACCGTGCGTATCACATGCGCTTAGGAGCGCTTCCAGCACCTTCTGTGCACGCTGGTCACAAAATAGCTGCCCGAGTGTTTTTTCGTGCCATGTGGCGCCGTGCTCAGCCAGAAAACTCATAAAGTCATAAGGGCCGTAGCGGCTAAGGGCGGATTTGGAAAAATGCGGATTTTGACTCAGGTAGGCGTCAGCGCCGGTATTTAAATTAGTAAAATTACAACGTCCACCCCCTGAGATCAGTATCTTTGCCCCCGGTTTTTTGGCGCGTTCCAACAGCAATATATTTTTACCGCGTGCACCAGCCGTAAGCGCGCACATAAGCCCCGCGGCACCCGCACCGACGATAATTGCATCAAATTTTTCCAGCGGCGTCGTCATTTTTAGGCGTCCAGGAAGGCCAAAAGAAAACCGGCCATGAATTGAGCGGCAAACAAATCGAGTATAGGGGCTTTTTAGAAAAATCCACTAAATACGAAGACTTAGTGTTTCATTTTGAAGGCGGAATGTTTTGCTACAATACCCAGCACGCTTCTCTCGCCAACGGCAAGGCCCAGCTTTTTAATTGAAAAAGCTGCATGAGACAGTTGCGCAAACGCGCAGAAACGCTAGTATCAGCCCTAGTTACGTTCGATCAGGGGAAATTTGCGACTTTCATTGCCTGGATTTATATTTCGTTAACTGCCGTGTGCAATGAATTCGGTTGGGACTAAACACGCAAATTTTAGAGTTTGTATTTTAAACAGGGGCAGGTTCAATCATGACCGCACTTGAAGATAATTCGGGTTCAAGCATTTTAACTATTCGCAATTTATTGTTGGCCGTGACGATCGTTTTAGTAGTGATCGTGGGCGGGCTTGCGGTTGCGCAATTTAACGACGCGAACGAAGCGGGCACCAAAGCCGAGCGCGCTATGAAGCTCAACGCCCTTATTGATGACATTGTGAACCTGAAGCTGGGTGTCAGTGGCGAACGAACCTATACGGTGACCGCATACGGCATGACTTATCCCGCGCCTGATAATTTCATACGCCAGATATCCAACAACCGACGCCTTATTGAAACCGCTCACGACAATATAGAAATTACGCTGGAAACACTGCCAGCCTTCGATGCGGACAATGATGAACGATTAAAAGCAGCAAATGCTGCCTTCGACGAGATTAAAACCGGATATCGGGAAGCGTACGAAAATTATCTCGCAGTACACGAGGCAATCGACGTTGACCTGGCCAACGCCGCCAAGAAATCAACATCAAGTTCAGCTGCGCGTGCGATGAATAAACTGATTGAAAATGCGGCGAAACTTCGCAGCGAAATTGAATCCAATTATGACTACGGCAATGACGCGATCGCTACCGTAAACCGGCTTAAATTTCAGCTGTGGGTTATGCTTGAGTATGCCTCGCGCGACGCAGCCGCCCTTGGTAAAAACATCGCTTCGGGGGCCCCAATAGACCAAAATCAGAAAGACGTCGGTGCCGGCTATGATGGTCGCGGCAAAAATGCCTGGGATCAGGTTGTTGCCATTGCCGCTTCAGCGACCGCCTCGAGAGAGATCGCCGCGCAAAAAACACCGGTTGAAGATATTTTCTTTGGTGAGTTTGGAGATGCGCGCTTTACGCTCTATGACCTCTCAGACGACGCTGAGGCAGATGCGGAAGACGACGACAGCATTGAAGACGTGGTGGTGGACTATGAAACCACTCCGGAAGCCTGGGTGCAGACGGCCAGCGAAGCGGCCGCACCTGTTGACCAGATGAGCGTTTACGCCACCAATTTGGCGAACAGCCTCAATGAAAAAGCTGTTTCGGACGCGTCCAATGCCGAAGCTATTGCGCTGGGGCTCATCATTATTGTTATCGGCATCGCGGGTCTCTCTATTTGGGTCGTTATGCGGCGCGTGGTTGCGCCAATAAATGCCCTGTCTGATACCATGATGGTGCTGGCAGACGGCAATCTTGAAGTGGAAATCCCCAACGCAGAACAACGGGATGAAATTGGCGATATGGCCCGTTCGGTTCAGGTGTTTAAAGATAATGCTGTTGAACGTCGTGCTTTGGAAGAACGCCAGCGCGAGCAGGAAGAAGCCGAGCGCAAACGCTCTGAAGAAGAAGAGGCGCGCCAGCGTGACGAGGCCGAAGAGGTGCGCAAGCGCGAAGAAGAACAAGCCGAACAGTCGCGCGCTGAACGCCGCACTGCCATGTTGGGGTTGGCAGACAGCTTCGAATCGAAGGTTATGGCAGTTGTGGAAGGTGTGTCCGGGTCTGCCAAGGAAATGGAAGGTGCCGCTGGCGGCATGGCATCCACAGCTGATGATACCAGCCAGAAATCTAATGTGGTTGCCAACGCAGCACAGCAAGCCAGCAGCAATGCGCAAATGGTGGCAAGCGCTGCTGAACAGCTATCAGCATCGGTGCGGGAAATTACCGGGCAAACAACCCAGTCGAGTGCTGCCGCACGTGACGCCGTTAACCGTACAGAAAACGCCTCCAAGGAAATTGGCGAACTGGTGCAGGCGGCTCAAAAAATTGGCGACGTCGTGAATTTGATCAATGATATTGCCGAACAGACCAACCTGTTGGCGCTCAATGCCACCATTGAAGCGGCGCGCGCTGGCGATGCGGGTAAGGGATTTGCGGTGGTGGCCTCAGAGGTGAAGTCGCTTGCGAACCAAACCGCCAATGCGACGCAGGAAATCAGTGATCAGGTTGGCGGCATGCAAGCTGCAACCAATACGGCGGTGAAGGCAATGGACGAAATTAAAGGCATTATCGGGGATATCGAGTCGACCTCGATTTCCATCGCCTCAGCTGTTGAAGAACAAGATGCTTCGACACAGGAAATTGCGCGCAATGTATCTGAGGTATCGAGCGGCACAGAGGAAGTTACCTCTAACATTCACGCGGTGAACGAAGGGGCAACGTCAACGGGCTCAGCCGCGACCGAGGTGCTTTCAGCGGCGCAAATACTAACGCAGCAATCGGATGAACTAAGAGAACAGGTTGAGGACTTCCTCAAAACCATTCGCTCCTAGACCTTTCGGTTCAAACCACAATCAAAAAAGGCCTTGGTTTTTACCAGGGCCTTTTTCGTTCTGATCATCTTGTGCACCTGCGTCACGGAAACATGGTTGGTCCGGTTCCAGTGCATGATGTCACTGTAGTCGCCACGTAATGGGAATCACTAGTGTTAGGTTCGCAGCCGGCAGGCTCGCTGGCGGCGGGGGTAGCGGCGTTAGCTTTTTCATCATTTTTGGTATGGCTTTGTCGAGAATTGACTGTCCGCTTGGCTGGATAATTTCATAGCTGGTAATCACCCCTTCCCGGTCCATAACAAGCTGGACCCGTGCCTTGCCTTCAATTTCACGAGAGAGCGCCGCGCGGGGGTAGATGTGTTTCTTGGCAATCTTTTTTGCCAGTTTCTTGCGCCAGTCTTGCACCTCATCGGCGAACACTGGGCCCGTGACACTAATACTCAGAACGGCTGACGCCGTTAACAGCATCACCATAAATTTTCGAAGGTGGGATGAAACTCGAAACAGAAACATGCAGTTCTCCTAGTTGCGCTGAAATACCCCGATGCGACGACCGCGTGCCGCATTTTGTCGTCAGTATAGAGGTCGTTGGTTAAAGGCTGGTGAATGTTTCATTCTAATTTTCATGAGCGCTGTAACTGGCTAAGCGATTTGCTCCGCCATGAGAAACAATAAATCCGGCACGCTGCACTTTCAAATCGAGGCTTGCCATGCGCTGGCATATAGCTATAGTGCGGCCCGCAGCGCATGTTGAGCTGCTGTGGGTGCCGCTGGCCAATACCGCTAAACTTGGGCCACTGGACGTTTGAATATTGAGGAGTCGTGGCCGAGCGGTTTAAGGCGCACGCCTGGAAAGCGTGTTGGGCGGCAACGCCCTCGAGGGTTCGAATCCCTCCGGCTCCTCCATCTCTTTTAGAAAATGTCAAATAAGCTGCTCTGCGTGAAAACGCGCGCTTGCGGCTGAGGGAACGCTCTATTTCGAAGGATTAATTGGTGTAATAACCGCTTTTTGTGCCGTAATAATAACCCTGATCACCATAGCCGTAGCCCTGATGGCGCTTCACATCCACCTGGGTTAATACAGCGCCAGCCATACGCGTATTGGTATTGCGCAACTGGTCTACCGCGCTTTTCACAATAGCCCGTGAGGTTTTTTCCCACTGCACAACAAAAACAAGAGCGTCCACATGCTTTGATATAACCATAACGTCTGAAACCGCCATAACGGGTGGGGTATCGATCAGTATCAGGTCATACTGCTTGCGGGCTTCCTGCAAAAACAGGGAAAACTTGTCGGAGCTGAACAGGCGCTGGGGGTCATCATGTTTATCGGCCCACAAATACTGCACACCCGACAATTCATCCGTATACATTTCCAGATCTGTGCCCACTGTGTCAGGGTCCAATATGTCATTTATACAAGCGTATCTGCGCTGATCGAGATTAAGCCTGTGCCTCAAAACAGGGCGCCGCATGTCAGCCTCGATAATCAAAACCTTAAGCCCTGCGCGGCCAAGAATTTGCGCCATACAGAGCGAAGCGGTTGATTTGCCTTCACCGGGCACGGACGAGGTAATGGCGAGTACTTTTTTGTCTTCGCCTTCAAGGCCGCTAAACATTAGCGACGCATGAATATTGCGGTGAGCCTCGGCAAATGAAGATGTTGGTTTGTCCCGAAGATATTCTTCCGGACCAACGCCTTTTAATTTGGTGCCGCCAATTAACGGAATCATACCCAAACCGCGCAGATTCAGGTCATTGCGCATCTGGTCTGTCGTACGGTAGCCATTGTCCAACGCTTCAAGAAGAAACACAAGCCCGACACCCAAACCGCCAGCCGCAAACATCACGAGCAGCAGCGTTAATTTCTTTTTTGGGAAACTTGCTTCTGTTGGAACATCAGCGCGGGAGATAATTCTGGCATCCGCTTGCTGCAGGCCGTCCTGGCTGGTTGTTTCCTTAAAGCGGGCAAGGAAAGTTTCCAGTAGCACACGTCCGGCCTGGGCTTCGCGCTCTAGTTCGCTCAGGCGCACTTGAGCTCTTGACGCTTCAAAGTTTTCAGCGCGCAAGGTTGCAAGGTTTTTCTCAAGCGTATTCACGCGGATTGCAGCAATTTCTGCTTCGCCCTGTATGGCAGACACAATGCGGCGTGTCTCAAGGTCAATTTTTGCTGCAATATCGCCGCGCTCAGCTTCAATGTTTTTCATGGTCGGATGCTTGGGACCATAGCGTGTCGCCAGCTCGGCGCGGCGGCGCTGCACGTCTGACTGCTGCTCTTTCAAGCGCTGTATCAAAGGCGACTGCAAAACTTCCAAAAGATTATTATTACTACCAGCGGCCGCCCCCACAATGGACGATTGCTCCTGCCGGGCCTCGGCGCGTGCCAATTCTGTTCGGGCATCAATAAGCTGGCTATTGATCTGCGCCAGTTGTTGCTCGGTAACGGTGCCAGAGGACCGGGTTTGAATAAGCTGGTTCTGCTCCCGAAAACTCTGCGCTGCTTGTTCTGCCGTCCTAACATTTTCTCTTAGGTCTGTGACCCGGCCATTGAGCCAGTCGTTCGCTCGTTTGGTGGCTTCGAACTTCACCTCGAGCTGGTCTGTCAGATAAAGATCAGCCAGGGTATTCACGATAAGCGCGGCTTTACGGGGATCAGGAGATTCGAACGAAATCTCCATACTGTAAGACCGCGCCGGGTTGGTGATCGTCAGCTTGGAAAGCAATACGTCCACAACCTTCGATCTGATAGCTTCTTGATTCTCTTCTGCCGAGCGCGTATCTTCCTTGCGGCCCAGAACAGCATCAGACCAGGCTTTGGGAAGATAGGTAAAGGGGTTGAGATAGCTCAGCAGGCTTTTCTTGGTAACCAGCGCACCGTTAAACTCGGGATCCTTGGTGAGGTCCATTTTGTCTGTGAGCTTTAAGGCGAGGCGACGAGACTTTAGAACATCAATCTCAGTCTTGATCGCCGCCACGTCTGTGCTCATGCCTGAAAGCACGGCTTCCAGATCAACAACGCTACTTTGGCGGCTTTCAATAGCCATCAATCCACTGGCAGTATAGCGCGGTGTTAACTGCACCAAAATCAATACTGCCAATATAGAGAAAAATGCGGTGATATTGACAATCACCCATTTGCGGCGCCACAGGGTGGTAAGCAAAGCGCGAATATCAATAACGTCGCCGTCATCATAGTCTGGCTGTCGCATTTCGCCGCTGATTGGTTGGGGTAACCGGTTATCATGCATGGTTTTGGCTACCTAAATTAGAAAAAGCGTTCTGTGATACGAATGATATCACCGGGTTGAACAATGGCTGTTGGGTCAACAGTGGTTTTAACCTCGACACCCTCAATGCGCCTCGTCAGTTCAATTTTTTTCTTGTTGGCGCGGTAGGTGAACCCAGTGGCCAGCGCCACAGCGTTCAAGACAGTCATACCGCTCACATAAGGATAACTGCCAGGCTTATTAACTTCACCGAGAATATAGAAGGGGCGATAGTTCATCACTTCTATATTGACGCGCGGGGTGATTAGGTACCCGTCGGCCAGCAATTCAACAATGAGAGCCTCGGCCGCACCAATATTGCTGCCGCCAATTTCGACAGAACCGATCAGCGGCAGGGATATACGTCCTACGCCGTCTATTTCAAATTCGCCCGAAAGATCTTCTTCCCCAAATACCGTTACGCGGATTTGGTCTCCAGCGCCCAATTGGTAAGGGGTGGTTTCGCTTTGAGCAAAAACAGCGGCGCCAAATAGCGCCGCCGCAAAAAGAGATATCAATATTTTGTACAAGACACTCTCGCAATTACGGTCAGATCACTTCAAACACACCATAACACGGTGCGAAAGGGCAATCTACCACTGCGCCGCCAAGCTTACAATGAAGGAATGAAGCTTATAGTCCTGATCGTCAACACCGGTCGCCCGCTTGTCGTACGCATAATCTGCGTTGAGCGAGAAATTCCGGTTGAACATATAGCGAAGGCCAGCGCCCAATTTGGTCATATGATCTTCACGGCCAATGTTCTGGAAATCCAAGTTGCTGTAGGAACCACTGACATTCATCAGAATATTGCGGCGAAGCTCATGTTCCATACGCACAGAATACAGTGTCGACAGGATGCCTGAGGCTGCCTTGCCGTTTACAGAGCGAACAGTCGTTTCTGTAACATTCCGATCAATGGAAAACTGAACCGAAGTAAGCTCTGTCGCAGACCATAAGAGCGACGCACCAAATTTTACATCACTGATGTTACCAGCTTGCGCCAGCGTAGCACTATCAAAGTCACGCTTCACATAGCCAACGTAAAACTCGCCTTTTGATTTGCCGCCAACGTCAAACGCTGCGCCGCCGATAACTTCCCAACCGTCGTTGTCACGAAGCGGGCCACCGTCTTCGGTGCTGTCATCGTATGAAACTTTAACGGTCGTGAATTTAACAAAGGCCTCATAGTCTTCGTTCATATCAAAACCAAGACGAACAGAAGCTTTCACTGTCTCACGGTCCCGGTCATCATTATTCAGGGTGCCACCACCAATAAGGGCAACATCATCATAATCAGATTTTTCATAACTTCCGTCGACCGCAAAGGACATAACCCCTTCATCGCGCTTGAAACCAGCCATGGCTTTTAGGGTCGAATACTGGGTTTGTTCAGATTGCCCGCCATCGGTATCTGGCGCACCCCGGTCTTCATGCTTTTCAGCATAAGTAAGGTCTGCAAAGATATTAGAACCGCGAGACATATCAATGCGGCCATTTGCACCGAAGTCGAAATCTTCATAATTTTCGCCGTCATTGTCTGAATAACGACCAATGTCAGCGCTGGCGTTTAGGCCAAAATAATTATTGTTCCAGTCAGACACCAGGGCAAAAGACGGCGATATAACAGCGATAAAATCGTCGACATCATCTGTCGCAGCATCATCGGTTTTGAAAATATTGCTATTAAACTCACCTTTCGCACCCACGGAAGGGTAGAACAGGAAACCACCGGAACGCACACCAGGTGCAGAAAAATCAGGCCGGTATTTTTCATAAACCGACATAACCTCTTCGCTATCCTGCGCGAAAGCCATTGGTGCCATCATTGTGGTGCTCAAAAGCGCCAGCGATAATGTTTTCAAGCTATGATTTTGCATCTTTTAGAACCCCACTTTACATTTGAGTAGCTATAGGACGACATAAGCCCTAACAAATAGCTAATATTTTTCGTTAAAATGCCTTATTTCTTAAAAATTAGCGAGCGCCAACGCGCGGACTTTCTGCTTATATTTCATAAACTTGCATTTATGTTGCAGAAACATCACAGTCTTGTGAGCAACTTAAGTGTAGAGTAGCGCCACGTCTGTGCGCTCCATCACAGCTGCCGTTAATGTTCCGGTCGCAAACGCACCCGTATCCACCGCAACCCGCTGGGGCGCAACTATGGCGCTACGCACGCCTGTGTGCCCGTGCACAATTTTAACGCCAAAATCAAAGTCACTGCGAGTGAATTCACCCCTAATGCCGAGCTTGTCGCGGCGTGTTTGCTCATTGTAAGGCACCTCCGGCCGCAGCCCCGCATGCACAAACAGCACATCACCAATCCGCAAATCTTCCTGAAGCCCACTGAGAAATTCGAGATGCGCAGCCGGGAGCGCCTTCTCAAGCGCCTTGCTGGCATCGTGAAGCGCCTCAAAGTCGCTTTCTTCTTCAAGCATCACGCCGTAGCTGGCCAGCGTTGCCAGCCCGCCCACACCCAGCCAGCGCTGGCCTTCTGCAGGGTCTTCGAGAAACTTGAGCATCATGTCTTCATGGTTACCGGCGAGGCAAACCACTTTGGTTGCAGGCTCTCTGGCGACCGCCTTCATGGCAATCAGCCTGTCGATCACTTCTTTTGAATGAAAGCCCCGGTCTATATAATCACCGAGAAATACAATAGTGCCGCGCTCAAAAGTGCGCGACGCCATGTCGGCCTTGATAAGGTCCAAAAGCTTGCCAAGGAGATCCACCCGGCCGTGGATATCTCCCACGGCATAAACCAGTTCGCCGTCCGGCAAACCGTATGCGGCGGGGCCAGCTGGTTTTTTTGCGGAGAAAAGGTTTTTCCAGAACAAAAGCGTGCTTTCTTTTACGGCCTAACAAAAGAAACGGCCCAATAAAAAGAAAAGGCGAAGAAACCTTCGCCTTTCGCTTATTCACTATAACGCCGCACACGCAGCTGGCAAGCTGCCTATGTCGGGCTGCCGCTCTGGCTGGGGTTGGGCTCAATCACAATTGGCACCACAACATTCGTTACCGGTGGGCGTGGTGGAGGACCACCGATCACTGGAGGTGTAATGTTACCCGACGGCGTTGTGGTTGTCGTGTCACCACCTTGTTGATTGCCGCCCTGTTGATCACCTTGATCGCCCTGGTCACCACCTTGATCACCGCCGTCCTGATCGCCGCCGTCATCATCATCGTCATCGTCGTCGTCGTTATCATCATCATCGTTATCTTGGCCGCCGCCGCCGCCAAAGTCGTCGTCGTCATCATCGTCGTCGTCGTCGTCCTGACCAAGGTTGTTGCCCTGGGTGCCGCCCGCGTTTACGTATGACATCTGGGTATCAATGTCTGATGAGGCAGCAACTTCATCTTCAACAACGTTGCCTGAGTCATAATCACCTGCTGCGTAGGCGGTAGTTGAAACGTCACTGGCACCTTCGCCCACATCTTCCTGCACATCGTCGCTCGCGCCTTCAGCCACCTGAAGGGCCTGTACCGCAAGCGCCGCACCAGCAGCTGTATCACTTGTCACAACAGTTCTCGCGGCAGCTATCAATGCTGTTGCAAGGCCGTCCGTGTTTCCGGCTGCTTCTTCACGTGCCCTGATTGCCGCGATCGCGTCTGCGTCACCGGCTGCTGCTACAAGCTCTGCCGCCAGCGCGGTTTCCGCTGCAGTTTGCGCAACTGCCACTTCCATAAAGTTTGTAGGAGCCAAAACAGGTGCCCCAATCACCAACCCAAATGCCGCTGCCATAATCGCTATACGCATAATTTTCGCTCCGTAAAAACAAGTCCGTGAACAAATAAATCCTGTCGCAAGTGTCGAATCACAACACTCACATTCCCACAGATGGTCCCACACGGCAGGTCGAATGTCAAAAAAAAACAGTGGTTTTGGAGACTTAACCTAAAATTGTATCGATTTTACCCAACAGAAAATAGCCCAATCGCGTTTTGAAATACGCTGCTTTTCCTGACACGATGCGCTTTAACTGGCAGAAGTCTGCGAGCTCTACAGCATGCCATACATCTAATAGAGATTACCGTCTTTGGCCAAGCCCCGTTGCACCAATTTTATTTTAGTGCTAAAGTAAATTTCTATTTACGTGACTTCGGGCGGAGAATCAGGGGCTGTGCCAGAGCAAAATCCTAGCAAATCAGACCAGCATTTCAGCAAAAGCGAGCGAACGGCGCTTCGCACCTGGCTTAAAATGCTGGGCGCCACGAACCAGATGCGCAAGCAGTTGCAGGCACGGCTTATGGAAGCTCACGGGGTTTCGCTGGCGCGTTTTGATGTGCTGGCAAACCTATACCGTGCGCCTGCCACCGGCATGCGCCTGAGCGACCTTTCGAAAAAACTGATGGTTTCAAACGGCAATGTTACCCAAGTGGTGGCGCCTCTGGTGAGAGACGGCCTTATTATACGCCAGGCCAGCAAATCTGATGCGCGTGTCGCCACCGTCTTTCTATCCGCCAAAGGCATATCCAGTTTCGAGGCCATGGCTGCAGATCATGCCCACTGGATTACAGATTTATTATCTGGCATCAATGCCGCGGACCAAAAAGCCCTAACCGGCATACTCAGCCAGGTTAGCCTGCCAAACTAATTTTGAGGGAACATTGAAATGGACGCCGCTACCTATAAGCCTGAACATTTTCTGTGGTCCTTTAAAGACGGTGTTGGCACAATCACGTTTAATCGGCCAGACCGCATGAACCCGCTTACATTCGAGAGCTATGCCGAGCTTCGCGACCTGTACCGAAATCTGGTCTCTGCAAAAGATGTGAATGCCATTGTGCTCACAGGCGCCGGCGGAAATTTTTCTTCGGGCGGCGATGTGCATGAAATCATCGGCCCCTTGGTGGCAATGGATATGCCCGAGCTTCTGGATTTTACCCGCATGACTGGTGACCTGGTGCTGGCGATGCGGGGCTGCCCCCAGCCCATCATCGCGGCGGTAGACGGCGTTTGCGCGGGCGCCGGCGCCATTATGGCCATGGCATCTGACCTGCGGCTTGCCACGCCGCAAGCCAAAACCGCTTTCCTTTTTAACCGGGTGGGCCTTGCGGGCGCGGATATGGGGGCGTGCGCCATCCTGCCGCGCATCATTGGGCAAGGCCGGGCTTCTGAACTATTATTCACAGGCCGGTCCATGAGCGCTGAGGAAGGCGAACGCTGGGGTTTTTATAACCGGCTGGTGGAAGCGGCTGATCTGATGACAGAGGCAGAAAAGCTGGCCAGTCGCATTGCAAACGGCCCGACCTTCGCGAACGGCATAACCAAGAACCAGCTGAACATGGAATGGAACATGAGCCTCGAGGCCGCGATTGAGGCCGAGGCCCAGGCCCAGGCCATATGTATGCAAACCAAAGATTTTGAGCGCGCATACAACGCCTTTGTTGCCAAAGAAAAACCAAAGTTTGAGGGCAACTGATGACAGGCCTCTACAGCGACAAAAGTTTTCTCAGTTGGCCATTTTTTGAAGAGCATCACCGCAGGCTCGCGGCGGAGCTGGACGAATGGGCAAGCACTGTGCTGCCTGACATCACCGGGATACCCGGCGCGCACGACGACGTTGACGAAACCTGTCGCACGCTGGTCAAGGCGCTGGGCGCCGGCGGCTGGCTAAAATACTGCGTACCTGCGGCTTACGGCGGCAAGTTTGAAAGCCTGGACGTACGCAGCCTTTGCATTATTCGCGAAATTTTAGCACGCCACTCAGGCTTGGCGGACTTTGCCTTTGCCATGCAAGGCTTGGGCTCGGGCGCTATCACGCTGGGCGGCTCTGACGAAACCAAGGCAAAATATCTGCCCGATGTGGCAAAGGGTAAAAAAATCGCCGCTTTTGCGCTCACGGAACCGGAGGCTGGCTCAGACGTTGCGGCAATCACTTCTGCCCTCAACCCTGCACCGGGCGGCTTTAGCCTGTCGGGGAACAAAACATATATCTCAAATGGCGGCATTGCTGATTTTTACTGCGTATTTGCTCGTATGGGCGAAGCAGAAGGCGCACGCGGCATTTCTGCCGTGGTGCTCGACGCTGACACAGAAGGCCTAAACATCAACCAGCGCATTGAGCTGATTTCGCCGCACCCTATGGCGCGGCTTTCCTTCAGCGGTTGCGCTGTGCCAGCTGAAAATATGCTGAGCGAACAAGGCAGCGGCTTCAAGCTCGCGATGGCGACGCTCGATATTTTCCGTTCAACTGTTGGTGCGGCGGCGCTCGGCATGGCACGGCGAGCTTTGGGGGAAGCACTGTCGCATACACGCGGGCGCAAGCTGTTTGGCGAGCCGCTCGCGGATTTGCCCATCACGCAGGAAAGGCTCGCTGAAATGGCCGTTGATGTTGACGCCTCGGCCCTACTGATTTACCGCGCGGCCTGGACCAAGGATAACGGGGCGCACCGCGTTACCCGCGAGGCCGCCATGGCCAAGCTTTATGCCACCGATAACGCACAGCTTGTCATCGACAAGGCGCTGCAAATGTTTGGCGGGCTGGGTGTAACGAGGGGCGTGAAGGTTGAAGAACTTTACCGGGAAATCCGGGCGCTCAGAATTTACGAGGGCGCATCCGAGGTGCAAAAACTGGTGATCGCTCGCCAGCTCATGGGGGCGCAAGGATAAGTATGTTCAAGAGCGGGCACAAAGACAGTTTTACGCGGGATAATCTGCCCGACAAGGCCCTGTGGCCTGAGTTTAGATTTGACTTGCCCGAGCTTCAGTACCCTGAACGCCTAAACTGTGCGGTTGAGCTATTGAGCGGAGCCATCGACGCTGGCTCTGCCCACATGCCTGCCGTGTACTGGACGGGCGGCAGCTGGACCTACCGCGATCTGGACCGCATCTCAAACCGTATCGCGCATGTGCTGCGTAGCGATTGGGACCTTGTCTCTGGCGAACGTGTGCTGCTGCGCGGCACTAACAGCCATATGATGATTGCGCTTTGGTATGCGGTTTTGAAAGCGGGCGGCGTGGTGGTTTCAACCATGCCCATGCTGCGCACGGCTGAGCTTGGCAAGATTATCAACAAAGCAGAGGTCAGGCTCGCGCTATGTGAAGAAAACCTGATGAGCGAGCTCACAAAACTCCCTGACTTTAAAACCGGTACCCTAAAGGCCTTTAGCTTTGGCACAGATACGTCAGACCTTGAGCCATTATGTGCCGACATGCCGCCCTATTTTGAGCCGTTTGATACGGCGCAAGACGATGTGGCGCTTCTAGCGTTCACGTCAGGCACCACAGGTGAGCCAAAAGCCTGCATGCATTTTCACCGGGATGTGCTGGCAATGGCCGATACCTATGCCAGGCACATATTAGAGCCCAGTGAGCGCGATGTTTTTTGCGGCTCGCCTCCCATCGCCTTCACCTTTGGGCTGGGAGCTATCATCGTGTTTCCGGCGCGTTTTGGCGCGGCCGTTGCCTTGCCCGCCGCCGCTGGGCCGGAAGCTCTGCTCGACACCATTGAAAAACACGGCGTGACGATGCTGTTCACCGCACCCACCGCTTATCGGGCGCTGTTGCCGGCGCTAGACGGCCGGGACACCTCATCGCTCAGGGCCTGTGTATCAGCGGGCGAAACCCTGCCCGCCGCCACTTGGACCGCATGGAAAGACGCCACCGGCTTAAACCTGATCGACGGGATCGGCGCGACAGAAATGATCCATATTTTCATCTCCGCCAAATATGCCGAAGTTCGCCCGGGTTATACGGGCAAACCCGTGCCTGGCTATGAAGCCTACCTTTTGGACGAAGACGGCGAAATGCTTACGCCGCCCTGTGAAGGCCGGTTGGCGGTAAAAGGCCCAACGGGCTGCCGCTATATGGCCGACGAACGGCAAAAAAACTATGTGGCTGGGGGCTGGAATATCACTGGTGACACCTACCGGCAGGACAAAGACGGTTGGTTCCAGTTTGTTGCACGTTCTGACGATATGATTGTTTCATCCGGCTATAATATTGGCGGGCCCGAAGTGGAAGAAGCACTGCTCTCCCACCCGGCAGTGAAGGAATGCGCGGTGATAGGTGTGCCCGACGAAGAACGCGGAACAATAGCAAAGGCCTATATCGTTACGGACTCGAAACAAAGTTATCAGCTGGCAACCGCGCTTCAAAATCACGTCAAGAAAACCATAGCGCCTTACAAGTATCCGCGGGCGATTGAATTTATCAGCGCATTGCCCAAAACCCAGACCGGCAAAATTCAGCGCTTTAAGCTGCGGGCCCAGGCTTCAGGTGGAGACAGCTGAGCTATGCCGCATTTTGAAAAACAGGTGAAAGTGCGCTTCGCTCACACTGATGCAGCCGGCATAATGTTTTATCCGCGCTATTTCGGATTGGTGAATGATCTGGTTGAAGACTGGTTCGGCGAGGGCCTGGGCTTTGACTTTAAACACCTGCATATTGACGAAAAACGCGCCGTTCCTACGGTCCATCTCAAGGCTGATTTTTTTCGGCCAAGCTTTATGCATGAGATGCTCACCTTCTCCCTTGAGCTCAACAAAGTTGGCTCCAGCAGTATTTCTATAGTTGTGCAGGCCAACTGTAATACAGAAAATCGCCTGAAGGTTTCTTTGATCCTTGCCCATATGGATATGGCCAGCGGCAAATCCATGCCATGGCCTGATGATATGCGCGCTGCGCTTCAAAAATGGCTACCTCAGACAGGAGACACATAGTGAAAACCCTGCTACCCGAAGGATGGCCAAGGCCAAGCGGATATGCGAACGGCATAGCGGCGGAAGGTCGCATGGTTTTTGTCGCCGGCCAGATAGGCTGGACCCCACAGGGCATTTTCGAGAAAAACGACTTTTTAAGCCAACTTAGACAGACCCTCGAAAACACGCTCGCGGTCCTTAGGGAAGGCGGTGCCGGGCCAGAACATATCGTGCGGATGACATGGTATGTCACCGACCGGGATGAATATATAGAAAATATGGCGGGCATGGGCCAGATATGGCGCGAACTGATGGGGAAAAACTATCCCGCGATGGCGTGCGTTGCAGTTTCTGGCCTGATGGAAGAAAAAGCAAAAATTGAGATCGAAACCACCGCCGTGGTGCCCACCAGCGAGGAGCGGTAAGCGCATGAAAATCACGGTCATTGGCGGCGGTCCCGGCGGGCTCTATTTTGCCCTTCTTACCAAGAAGGCCCGCCCAGATTTTGACATTCAGGTGATTGAGCAAAACCGCCCGGACGATCCGTTTGGCTTTGGCGTTGTTTTTTCTGACGAAACGCTCGATGAATTTTTCGCTGCCGATCCTGAAAGTTATGAACTTATCAAAGGCAGTTTTGCCTACTGGCAGGATATCATCGTGCAGCGCGGGTCTGAACGCACGGTTATTGGCGGCAACGGTTTTGCCGGATGCTCGCGCTTCAAACTGCTTGAAATATTGCAAGCCCGCTGCCGTGCTGTTGGGGTGAAGCTTTCCTTTGAAACCCGCGTGAATATTGAAACGCTCGAAGAGGATTTCTCAGACAGCGATATGATCATCGCCGCCGACGGCATTGGCAGCGCCATCCGGGAACGGCACGCCGAGGGTTTCGAGCGCACCATAGAGGATCGCCGCAACCATTTTACCTGGATGGGGTCCACCCGCCCCCTTGACGCTTTCACGTTCTTTTTCCGCGAGACAGCAGAAGGACATTTTTGCGCCCACACCTATGAATATGAAAAAGGCAAATCAACCTGGGTAATTGAATGTACTCCGGAGGCCTACGCTGCCTGCGGCTTTGGCAACATGGACGACGCGGAAAGCGCCCGTTATCTGGAAGGGGTTTTCAAAGACGATCTGGAGGGCCACAGCCTTATCACCAACCGGTCGATCTGGCGGCAGTTCCCCCGCATTTCCTGCGGTCAGTGGCATGTTGGCAGAACGGTTATTCTCGGCGACGCCAAAGCCAGCGCCCACTGGTCGATCGGTTCGGGCACCAAACTGGCCATGGAATGTGCGATCGGACTATCAGAAGCGGTGCTTGAAAATATTGGTGACCGGAACGCCGCCTTCGAAGCCTACGAAGAAAAGCGTCGCACTCCTGTTGAAATAATTCAGCATGCGGCCGATGTCAGCCTCCGCTGGTTCGAACAAATGGCGCGCCACTATAAAAAACCACAATATGAATTTGCCTTCGCGCTTATGTCTCGGTCCAAGAGCATCACGTGGGATAATTTAGGCATCAGGGACCCGGAATTTCTCAAAAAAGTAGAGCAGGAATTTTATGCGACACTGCGACAAAATTCCTGTCACACGACAAAAGGCTCTCCTACCCCGCTCTTCACCGCGCTCAGCCTTAGGGACATGGAATTATCCAACCGAAGCGTTGTCGCGCCGATGGCACAATATTCGGCAAGTGATGGCGTTCCCGGCGATTGGCACAGGGTGCATTACGAAGCGCGCGGCATCGGCGGCGCCGGTTTGCTCATCACAGAAATGACGTGTCCCTCGCCGACCGCGCGCATCACCGACGGCTGCACAGGCCTCTGGAACGACGAACAACAAGCTGCCTGGAAAGGCATCGTTGATTTCATCCATGCAAACGGTGACACCAAAGTTTGCCTTCAACTTGGCCATGCCGGCAGAAAGGGATCAACCCACACGCCGACAACTGGCGAGATGGATATGCCAAAAGCTGACGGCAACTGGCCGCTTGTCTCTGCGTCCCCTATCCCTTATCACACGGGCGTTTCCGCCCCACCTAAGGAGCTCGACCTAGCGGGCATGGAACGCATCAAAACCGAGTTTGTCGCTGCGGCCAGGCGCGCTGATGCAGCGGGCTTTGACATGCTTGAGCTGCACTGCGCCCACGGATATCTGCTGGCGAGTTTTCTGTCGCCGCTCACCAACCAACGCACAGACGGCTTTGGCGGCAGCGCTGAAAACCGGATCAAATATCCCATTGAAGTCTTCTCGGCGGTGCGCGCTGTCTGGCCCGAACATAAGCCTATGTCCGTGCGCATCAGCGCCTGGGACTGGGCGCCGGGCGGTGTGACATGGCGCGACATTTTGGTGACGGCAAAGGCTTTTAAAGCGGCTGGCGCAGATATTATCAACGTCTCCACCGGCCAGACTGTAGCCCACCAAAAACCAGTTTACGGCCGCATGTACCAGGTGCCATTTTCGGATTTTATTCGGACTGAGGCTGGCGTAAAGACAATGACAGCGGGGAACATTACGCTACCGGAACAAATGAATACTATTCTCGCTGCGGACCGCGCTGACCTGATCGCCCTGGCCCGACCACACCTCAATGAGCCCGCTTTTACCCGGAAAGCCGCCATGCATTACGGTGTTACAGACCCGAGCTGGCCTCTCCAGTATAAAACTGGCGAGGGCCAGATGCTCAGAGAAGCGGAAAAAGACAAGGAAAAAGCGCTGGAAACGGCCCAAAAGCTTCGTCCGAGCCGCCGCCACTATATCAAGGCAAAGCCCTGAACGCATTGATCTAAAACGCTTTTTGCCATCCGAAAATGAGCGAAAATTCGCTTTTTAGGGCATTAAGCCCCCTGTCTTGCCAAAGCGGCACACCTGCTTCGATGGCAAACCGGTGGCCACCTACAAGTGTATTAAGCCCCATAAATCCAGCAAGGATTTGGCGCTCATCACCAGATACAGGCATCATAATACCAGTTGTTGCCGCTATATCGGAATAAGCTAACCGACTGGAAACACTGATTGATTTTGTGACCTGCGCTGCCGCCCAACTGGTTAGGCCGAACTTGTCACCAACACGCTCACCAAACTGGTTATCATCCAGCCAAAGGCTTGCGTTCGCTTGCACGCCGTATGACCACCCCTTTAGAAACTGGCTATAAGTTATCGAAGGTGTAAACCCCCAAGAACCTGTACCAGGTTGCATGCCAAGGCTTACTCGAAACCCCACCGCATTTAGTTTATTGGTGGCACCAACCGGAATGGAAGCGCCCAAACGCACCAGCAACCGGCGATCATGATGGCTGTAAAGCGGGATAATCGCACTGAAGCCAAGGTCGCCAATACCCTTCGCGCCTGAACTCATTTCGCCAGCCATCATCAGCATATCCATGTTGCTATTGCTAAGCTTAACCGATGCGGCAAACGTCACCTTGTCTGAAGGTGCATACATCATGCCTGCCATATACATGGATTTATTCATCGATTGCGGGCCAGAGCTTGCGCTCAGCGGCGAACCCATCTCCATCCACATGGCACGCAGGCTCGCCATATATTCCCCTTTTTTATGGAAATGGTCACCCATCACGCCGATTGGGGCATGGTCATCGACACGGGCATTGTAGGCGTCGTCTGATTGAGCAGACACGGAAAAAACGGCGACAGCGGTGGCTGCCGCAAAAACAAAACGGATCACTAGAAAGTCCAAACCTGAATCTTATTGTCAAAACAGCAAAACGGCTTCAGCCCCATCGCAAGCGCGGTGACAAAAGTGGTTAGCTGATAATTGCATGTTTAATTTCAGGTGGTCGGCGGTCCACGGCGAAGATATTGCCAGCGCTCAGGCGTGTTTATTATAATGCTGTGCAGAAAAGGCAGCTCTGCCGAGTTTTTCCCGCCGTCAAAAGGCCCACCAGCGGATATGGGCGTTGGCAGCGCACCAGCAGAAAGAGTACAGCCTCCACAGTGACCGGTGCCGCCGCCTGTTGAACCCGGTGTACTACTGCAAAGGTCTGCCAGCGTAACCACGCGGCCGTCAGGGCCTGTGAGTTCCGGAAAGGCCAAACTGTCAGCAGCGCCAGCGGCAACCAACCCCTGCAGCGACAAGAGTGTCGCAAACAAAAGCGCGGGCAAGGCGCGGTCTACAAGGTAGAAAATATATCTGACAAAACTGATCACAGGTTTTGGGAGTAACGATAAACCCCGCCAGTATAAAGCCCAATCTATCAACTGCGACAATTTGAACAGATTCGCCAATAAGAGCTTGCTGGAAATTACCCCGGCCAGCGGCTTTGAATTTCGAGAAAATCCATAAATTCGATTTCATTGGCGTCGAGCCACACCTCGCTCGGCCCCTGCCACCGGCACTTGGCCCAATCCACTTTGCCGCTTTTGGAAAAAATAATGCCCTCTGCTTCCAGTTTGGCTTGTTGCCGCAAGGCACCGTCTCGTGCCGAAATTTTGCCCTGGGAATTAATCACCCGCTGCCAGGGAATGCCCTCCCCTTTGGGGGTCGCTGCCATCGCATAGCCGACAATGCGGGCAGTAGCGCCCGGGATCAAGCTTTGAACCATGCCGTAGCTGGCAACCTGTCCTGGCGGGATCTCCCGCACCAGAGCATAGATTGCGTCAAAGCTTTTATAGGTTTTTGCCATGCCCTTTGATCTAGCAGGCGCAAGAAAAAGACAAGAAAAGAGTATCTAAATTTTAGCTAAGCTCGGCAATGACCGGCACACAGGAGAACTTCAGCGTGCCTCTCTTGCGCATTTTTTTGTCTTTTTTGAAAGGTATGATCGCCTGATTTTTAGTAGGTTGGGCCAGGTTGGTTTCGCGACCATCATATTCATATGTCGCTTCGGGATTTTCACAAGCCGGGTCAAATCCCACCTTAATATTGCTGTGTGAAGGCGCAAAAACTGCCATAAAACCCCCAAGCGATTTCGCGGCCTTGAAGGCTTTGTGCACATGCTCGTGCAACTCAGGGGTCTCATAGGAAAGCGCTGGGTCAAGCCTTACCCCTAGTTGGAGATTCAACCGGAGAGTCCCCTGCGGTTGATCAATATGCACAAGAGGGTCGTCCTCCAGCATTTGTTTTGTAGGGGAAAACAGGAGATACCCCTCTTCATCTATGTCGATGCGCTGTTCTTTGCCTTTATATTCAAAGGTGATCACCACATCTTGTGATGCGGCCTCTTTGGCTGTGAGCTTATAGCGCGGATAAAATCCAGACCTTTTCTCTTCATCAAAGGCTAGATAGTCCGAGTATTTCACAAACAGCTTTGAAAGCGGCGCGTCGATACCGTTTTCATTTGATTCCGCCTGGCTAGCTGGTGGAAAAACCTGGCTTCCCAACAGCACCACACCGCAAATTAGTTGCAACAATTTTTTGATCACACTGCCCTCCTTTTTGCCTGGCGGGCACTGTCACCGGCAAATAAGGCATTATTGTGAAACAATAATAATGTTGTAGCTTACTCTTTGTGCTTCGCACGCAATTTAGCCATATCATCACGGTTCAGACGCTTTGAAAAACTGCCGTGCATATAGCTGTAGCCTTCATTTTGCCACTTGGCGAGCTCCGTCGCGCCTGCGGGCACTACAGTTGTAAGGTCGTAAAAATCGTCTGTATCATAACCACGAGCTCTGGCTGCATTGCGGCAAATGTAAAAGCTCACGCCCTGATCAGTTAATTCTTTGATCTTCTCGTAAGCATCAGGGAAAAGATCGCGGTTTTCGCGTGCAAAGGCATGCAAGCCGTTACCGTGGTTTACTACCACAAGATGGGTGCCTTCATAGCCGCCAAATTCCTTGAGCGCCGCCAATTGGTTCCGCAAATATCCAAGCGCACCAATACTATCGGCCGGATTGCCGTGATTAAAGTCATAAACAGTTTTCTGAGGTGCATAAGGTGTGTCGCGAAACTTGCTCGGGTCTTCAGGACCGGCTACTGCATTGCCGCCAATCAGTGCCAACGAAAAAACTAAAACCAAAATATATTTCATGAGTTTCCCCCTCTAAATTAACAATCAACAACAGTGGCAGAAATGGGGACCGTAACAGCCAGCCCTCCTTCTGCGGTTTCTTTATATTTGCTTTGCATGTCCCGGCCGGTGATACGCATGGTCCGAATAACCTTATCGAGCGAGACAAAATGTTCGCCGTCACCCTTGAGCGCAAGCCGCGCGGCATTGATAGCCTTCACCGCGGCCATGGCATTGCGCTCAATGCACGGCACTTGCACCAGCCCGCCAATAGGATCACAGGTTAGCCCAAGGTTATGCTCCATACCGATCTCGGCGGCATTTTCCACTTGGCTCGGTGTGCCGCCAAGCACCTCCGTGAGGCCCGCTGCGGCCATAGAACAAGCGCTGCCAACCTCGCCCTGACAGCCAACTTCGGCCCCTGAAATAGAGGCATTTTCCTTAAACAACCGACCAACAGCACCAGCTGTCAGCAAAAACCTTACGGCGCCGTCATCATTCGCACCGGGTACAAATCGCATATAATAATGCAGAACCGCGGGAATGATGCCCGCCGCACCATTTGTGGGTGCCGTGACCACACGGCCGCCAGCTGCGTTTTCTTCGTTTACAGCAAGGGCATATAGGTTCACCCAGTCAAGGATCGTAAGAGGGTCCGTAAGCGCAATTTCAGGCCGTGTTGATAACTGCTTATAAAGACCCGCCGCACGGCGTTTAACATTTAGCCCCGGCATGTCGCCTTCCTGAGAACAACCACGCTGCACGCATTCCTGCATAACCTGCCAAATTTCCAACAGTTCGCTGCGTACCTGCTTTCGGCTTCGGCGCGCCTCTTCGTTTGCCATCATGATAACGCTAATGGGCTTACCTGATGCCGCGCAGTGGGCCAAAAGCTCGGCCCCGCTTGTGAAGGGGTAGGGTTCCTTTAAATCGGTGCTTTCATCAAAATGATCCGCCGCTGCTTCACTCTCATGCACAATGAAGCCACCACCAATGGAATAATAGATGGCTCGGGCTATCTCTTTGCTGGCTGCATCGTAGGCGCAAAACTCCATACCGTTCGGATGAAAATCCAGCCGCTCGCGCGGCACCAGCAGCAGGTCGTTTTCTTCGTCAAAAGCGACGGGCTGTTTCCCAAGTAACTTGATTTTCTGGGTCTTGCGTACACTACCGACCATGGAAGGAATAGCTTCTACATCGATAGCGCGCGGGCATTCTCCAAGAAGGCCGAGAATGACCGCGGTGTCCGATCCGTGGCCACGCCCCGTAGCACCGAGCGAGCCGTAAAGTTTGGCAACAATGCGAGTTGCCCCTGCGAGCTTGCCGTCGGTTTCCAGCGTTTCCGCAAATTCCCGCGCGGCTTTCATCGGCCCCAGCGTGTGGCTTGAAGATGGCCCAATGCCAATATTAAACAGATCTAAAATGCTGGTGCTCATAACGCTCGTCCGCCCAATGCTGCAAGACTAGTTGCGCGGTCACGCTATGCGGCAATAGCGTAGCGTGCAACCAAAAAGTCGAGGCTTATTCCTGACTGAAGCGGTATGCAGATATACCGCGCGATCTTTCATCCAGCACCAAATTTCGGGTGAGCGGCGGGTTTGCTCGCTGTGGGCATGCGGGCCGCTCACAAAGCCTGCAATTGGCACCAATCGGCGTAGCGTCCGGTTGCTCCAGATCATGCCCTTTGGCGTAAACTAGCTCTCTCGCATAGGCGATATCACAGCCAAGGCCGATCGCCAGTTGCTGCTCAGGTTCGCCGTAAAGTGCGCCCACGCGCCTGACCGTGCGCGCCACGGAAAAATAAGTGGTATCATCAGGCATACGGATAATCTGGGAGACAATACGCCCCGGCGTGGTGAAGGTGTCATGCACCTGCCACAAGGGGCAGGTGCCGCCAAAACGCGAAAAGTGAAAGCGCCCCGCAGAAAATCGCTTGGAGATATTCCCGGCTTTATCAACCCGGATAAAGAAAAATGGAATGCCGCGCTCGCCGGGCCGCTGCAGTGTTGTGAGCCGGTGCGTAACCTGCTCAAAACTGGTGCCAAAACGGCGGCCCAGATGCTCAATGTCATACCTAAGCGATTTGGCGTTTTCTAGGAACCGGCGGTAAGGCATCAAAAGTGCACCCGCAAAATAATTGCCGAGGCTGATTCGCACCAAACGGCGCGCCTCTTCGGTTTGCCAATCCCGCGTATCACCTATTCGCTGGATCATCGATTTAAATTCCAGCATTGCCAGCTGGAACGCGAGTTGAAAAACCCTGGCGCTGGCGTCGAGCATTTCACTGACAAGAAGCTGCCTGCGGTGCTGGTCAAAATGCCGGAGCGTTTCAGGCATCACTTCGTGAGGCATAATCCGGACCCTTATGCCGTGTTCTTCGTCGAGCCGACCCGATAAAACCATAAAAGCGTCGTCGCGCTGCAAGCCAAGATCTTCATGCAGCGTTTCCGCGGCCTCGTCGAGCTCAGGGAAGTGGTTTTTATGGTCATGGATAAAATCCCGGACCTCATCAACCGGAAAGCTCGACTCGGCATCTGTGCCCCCTCGTTCGGCGACTTGACTCGAAAGCTCGCTGGCACTTTGGCGCGCTTGTTGGAAAGATTTGTAAATCAGTGTAAACGCATCAACCGCCCGCGGTGCCGCGTCTGCCATGTCCTGCATTTCACTGCGCGACAGGCTGAGACCCTTGAACATGGGGTCGGCAAGTACCTCGGAAAGGTCTGCAAAAGCGCGGGCTTCGTCTGTGCCGGCAAAGGCCGTTAATTCAATGTCATACACTTCCGCGAGACGTAGTAAAAACTGAGCAGAAACAGGACGTTGGTTGCGTTCTACCAGGTTTAAATAGCTGGTGGAAAACCCAAGCTCAGACGCCATTTGCGACTGTGAAAGCCCCTGTTCGCGCCGCAACCTTCGAATACGCGGCCCGGCAAATATCTTCTTTTGCTTTATCTCCGACATGCTTTTTACCCAATTTTACAATTTTGACATATTTACTTTATGACATTTACAAAAACATACATCAGGACAATTTTTGTATCAATAGTCGTTTTATCTGCGAAAGAAATGTGAAATACACGCTCTACAGACGTAATAAAAATACCGTTTTTGGCGGTTTATTAATTTTTTGAGCGCACCTTTAAGTTTCCAGTGAGAACAGACAATGCCAACCGCTACAGCAGAAAAAACAGCCGAAATACAGCTTGATATAACAGGCGATATTCTGTCCGGATTTGATAGGGTTTTAACCCCCGGCGCGCTTGAGTTTGTCGCTGAGCTTGAAAAGCAGTTTGGCGAACGCCGGGCCGCGCTTATTAAAGCGCGAGAAAGACGCCAGATCGAACTTGACGAAGGCACCATGCCCAATTTTCGCCGCGACACACAGTCCATCCGCGATGATAATTGGACAATCCTTGGCACTCCCGAGGATCTCAAAGAACGCCGCGTGGAAATCACCGGCCCGGTTGACCGCAAGATGATGATCAATGCTTTCAACTGCGGCGCAAACGTATTCATGGCCGATTTTGAAGATGCCTCCTCCCCTACGTGGGAAAACATGATCCAAGGTCAGATAAACTGCATGGATTATGCGCGAGATCAGCTGTCTTTTGATGACCCGAAATCCGGCAAAGCCTACCGAATGGGCGAAAAAACAGCGGTTTTAAAAGTGCGCCCCCGGGGCTGGCACATGAATGAAGCCCACGCACTATATGGCGGCAAGCCAATATCTGCCGGACTGTTTGATTTTGGTCTCTATATTTATCATAACGCGGCGGCGCTGGTAGCCAAAGGCACCGGCCCCTATTTCTATCTGCCCAAAATGGAAACCATGGAAGAAGCTCGGCTTTGGGACGATGTGTTCACCCATGCTGAAACAGTTCTTGGCCTGAAACACGGCACTATCAAAGCCACTGTTTTGATTGAAACATTGCCTGCGGCCTTTGAAATGGACGAAATCCTTTACGCGCTGAAAGACCATATTGTTGGCCTGAACTGCGGCAGATGGGACTATATATTCAGTTACATTAAGCGGATCGGAAAACATAAGAATTACCTGCTGCCTGACCGTGCCCAGGTTGGCATGGGCGAAGCTTTTCTCAAGGCTTATGCGCTGCTGCTTATTCAAACCTGCCACCGGCGTGGTGCCCACGCTATGGGCGGCATGGCGGCGCAAATCCCGGTTAAGGGTGACGACGCAGCCAATGAGGCTGCTTACAATAAAGTGCGCGCCGACAAGGACCGTGAAGCCAGCTTTGGCCACGACGGCACATGGGTGGCACATCCGGGAATGGTGGAAACTGCAAAACAGGCCTTTGACAAATTGATGCCTGGCCAGAACCAAATTCACCGCAAACGAGCTGATTTGACGATCACCCGTGAAGACTTGCTCAAACCCCACGCTGGCAAAGCCACTGAGGCAGGTGTACGGGAAAATATTCGCGTTGGCATCCAATATACGGCTGCCTGGCTCGAAGGCCGCGGTGCCGTGCCGCTTTATAACCTGATGGAAGATGCAGCCACTGCCGAAATAAGCCGTACCCAGATATGGCAACAGCTTAGGCACGGCGCGGTACTAGCTGATGGCCGCACCGTGACAGAAGATATGGTCCGCGACCTCTATAACGACGAAATGGTAGAAATAAAAAGGTCCTTAGGCCAGGACAGGTTCGAGAACAGCCGGCTGGCTGAAGCTGGCCAGCTGTTCCTCGAGCTGGCGTTTGCCGATGAGCTTAGCGAATTTCTAACCACCCCGGCCTATGAGCTGATTGCATAAAACCAACCCCCAAAAGGTCCGCCCCCAACGGACCAAAATAGCCCGAAGGAGAGTACCATGAGTGAAACATTTCAGGACCTGATCCCTGATCTTCCCGATGACCGGTTCAAATATATTGAACGCAACTACACGGTTGAAGACGTAAAGCGTTTGCGCGGCAGTGTGCAAATTCAGCACACACTGGCTGACCGCGGCGCACGTAAACTGTGGAATCTCTTGAACACTGAAGACTATGTACATTCGCTTGGGGCCATGACAGGCAATCAGGCGATGCAAATGGTGCGCGCCGGGCTTAAGGCGATTTATCTGTCTGGTTGGCAGGTTGCCGCTGATAGCAATACGGCAAGCGCCATGTATCCTGACCAAAGCCTTTATCCTGCGAACGCTGCGCCTGAGCTTGCACGGCGCATCAACCGCACCCTTCAGCGCGCTGACCAAATCGAACACGCCGAAGGCGGCGCAAAATGTGATTGGTTTGCACCCATCGTTGCCGACGCTGAAGCTGGCTTTGGCGGCAAGCTCAACTCATTCGAGATTATGAAAGCCTTTATCGAAGCTGGCGTTGCCGGTGTTCATTTTGAAGACCAGCTGGCGGCTGAGAAAAAGTGTGGCCACCTTGGCGGCAAAGTGTTGATCCCTACCCAGCAGCATGAGCAGAACCTTCAAGCGGCGCGCTTGGCAGCAGACGTTTGCGGCACGCCAACGCTGGTGATTGCCCGCACAGACGCTGAAAGCGCCAAACTGATCACATCTGACATCGACGAGCGCGATCATGAGTTTATCATCGACCGTGAAAACCGCACATCTGAGGGTTTTTTCCACCTGGACGCGGGTGTTGATCACTGTATCAAACGCGGGCTGGCTTTTGCCAAGCATGCTGATCTCTTGTGGTGGGAAACATCGACACCAAATCTGGATGACGCCAAGAAGTTTGCTGAAGCGATCCAGAAAGAATTCCCTGGCAAGATGATGGCTTACAACTGCTCGCCGTCCTTCAATTGGGAAGCTAATCTGGATAAAGAAACCATTGCCAAATACCAGCGCGAGCTGGGTGCAATGGGTTACAAATACCAGTTTGTGACGCTAGCCGGTTTCCACAGCCTGAACCACAGCATGTTCGAACTTGCAACAGGTTACCGCGATCGCGGCATGGCAGCATACTCTGAGTTACAGCAAGCCGAGTTTGCCTCTGAGACAGACGGTTACACAGCTACCCGCCACCAACGCGAAGTTGGCACCGGGTATTTTGACGCCGTCGCACAGGCGATCACCGCTGGTAATTCATCAACAACTGCCATGGGCGAAAGCACTGAAACGGCTCAATTCAAAGCAGCTGAATAACGGTCGCTTTTGAGGCAAAGTTTGTCCCTCGCATCTGCTGCTCGCAGATGCTTTTGGGCCGGTTCTCCTGAACCGGCCCTTTTTTTATGCGTCAATGCTAGAGCGCGTGGTCAATTTCAGGGGCTCGGTGAATGATCAGCAAACAAATGCTCTACGTCAACCTGATAAAGTTTTTGTAGCTTGCCCAATTGAACATCATCAAATTTGTCGGCGGTACCGCCGGGCAAATACTCCAGCGCTGGGAATAGGACACGCCTAAGCCGCTTTTTTAATTTGGTTTTTGTGCCTTCACTGACACCCGACAGCTTTTCAATTTGTTTGCTTACGCTTCGCATCGCCGCCAATCCCCGCGGCGCAACGCCTGCATTTTTCATGTACGCATTTCCTGTGGCCAGTTTAGTGCCAGACGATGACCCGAATATCAGCCGGGAAAACAGGGCCGAACTAAAGGCCTCTGGGCCCTCAGCAAACTCCTCAAATCGGTGCAACTCAAAGTCCACGCCGCCAAACGCCTTTTTAATGTCTGATACGATAGGCCGCCACGATAAATCACAGGCCTGCATTCGCACGGAAAAGGTTTCAAACGAATAACTTGCTCCCTGCCTCACACGCTGTCCATAAAATGAAGGAAGAAGGGTCGCCTGCCCGCGAATAAAAAACACCGGTACAAGCGCGTACCCCTCAAACATCTGTTTCAGGCCCGCAAGCGCCTCTTTCCGGAAAGGAAAAAAGCCCTCCTTGTTGTCGTTAAATGGATCACCGAGAGCAGATTCGTTAGACAAAACAACCGTATTGATATCCATCTCGCTAAATAACGCTTCCAAGCGCGCACGTCCTGCCGTTATTGCTGCATTCTTTAAATGTGCTTTTTTAACATTGCTCACCGCGATATTCAGCGGATCTATATTATTGGCGCGAATGAAACGCGGGCAATAATGAACGCCCTCGGACCGCAACAGCGCCTGGTTCGCCCACAGCAGGTTCTGCATGCTTGTTGATCCGGTTTTGGCAGACCCACAATGGAACACAATTTTTTTACGTAGATCAGATATTGGCTATCGGCCTTCTGTTTGATTTCCACCCTTGCAAAGGGCATAACGGATTTGGAATTTTTTGGAGCATAGCTATGCAAAGACCCGGCGTACAATCGCTTTTTAACTTTAGCGGAAAAACGGTGCTGATCACCGGTGCAAGCGGCGGCATTGGCGCTGGCATCGCCCGACGTTTTTCTGAAGCAGGCGCAAACATAGCGCTGCACTATAAAAACGGTAAACCGGAAGCAGAAGCGCTTGCCGCAGAACTAGCCGAGAAAAATATTGTCGCTCAGACGTTTCAAGCCGACCTCACAAATGAAGCCAGTGTCGCTTCCATGATGGCAGCTGTTGTGCAGCATTTTGGTACGCTTGATACACTTATAAATAACGCAGGGATTTTCCCCAATTCATCTATTCAGGCAATGTCTCACGGTGCATGGAAAACCATGATGGCCGTGAATGCTGACAGCATATTTCTGTGCACTCGCGAAGGCTGTGCAGCTATGAAAAATGCAAGGGAAAATACGGATAGTTCCATCATTAATATCGCGTCAATTTCCGGCATGAACGCCGGGCCCGACCACGCCCATTATAATGCTTCAAAAGCCGCTGTGATAAGCTTTACGCAATCAGCCGCGCAGGAATTTGGGCCGCACGGCATCCGGGTAAACTGTATATCGCCGGGCCTTATCGCTCGCCCCGGCATCGAAGAAGTCTGGCCAGAAGGCGTGGCGCGCTGGCAAAAGAAAGCGCCTTTGGCCCGCATGGGCACCCCAGATGACGTAGCCGACGCGTGTTTGTTTCTGGCGTCGCCAGCCGCGGCCTTTATCACCGGCGTAAATTTGCCAGTCGAAGGCGGCGTGATGGCGTCACCAATTTATTAAAACAAGGTGTACGAAGCACAGCTCCTGCGCTTTTCGCTTGAATTTCCTTGATGTTTGAGGGATGAAACTATCTAAATTTTAACGGCTACATCTTTAGAACAAACGGAATAGACGATGGTAAAAATTTCAGTAACCGACCTAGCGGGCCAAACCAGCGACATCGACGCAGAGGTTGGTCTTTCCCTGATGGAAAATATTCGCAACAATGATTTTGATGACCTGGCCGCCATTTGTGGTGGTTGTTGCAGCTGTTGTACATGCCATGTTTTCGTAGACGAAGACCAATATGACAGTTTACCGAAAATGGAAGACGACGAGCAATATCTGCTGGAAGACAGCGATGCATTTCAGGCCAGCAGCAGTCGCCTTTCTTGCCAAATAGAAGTAGACGACAGCATGGAAGGCCTGAAGGTAGCCATAGCCCCCGATAGCTAAAGCAGTTAAACCAGACCAAAGGAGCCCACGCCTGTGTCAAAATTTTCTCACCTGCTGGTTAAACAGTCACCTAAGCTGAAATATCAAACGGTTGAGATTGTCACGGTTGGCACATTCAAAAATGGCCTGAACAAAAAAGAAGCAACATGGGTATCTGAGACCGGGTTTGAAGCCAAGCCAGGCACGGTTTGTCGCCTGCCATCGGCGAACGGTGGCATTGCACGCATTTTAGCAGGCGTTGGCGCCAGAAAACCAGACGCATCTGACCCATGGTGGTTAGCCGCCATCGCGGCAAAATTGGACGCCGGTACATACAAAATAGCTGGCCTGGCGGAGAAGACCGTTGCCACTGCCGCCTTCGCATGGTGTTTGGAACAATACCGGTTTGATCGCTACCTAAGCCAAAAAAAGTCTTGCGATCGAATGTTGGTTCTCGGAGCGAAAACCAACATTGGCACCGCTATCCATGACGCGGAAGGCGCCGCCCTCACGCGCGACCTGATAAATACGCCAACCGAAGATATGGGACCAGCCGACTTGCAGGATGCTGCCGAGGCGCTTGCCGAAACTTTTGGCGGGCAATGCGGAACCATCGTTGGCGACGATTTACTTGAAGAAAACTTCCCGGCCATACACGCCGTTGGCCGGGCTGCGGCTCTCGGCAGAGAGCCAAGATTGATCGACCTGAGCTGGGGGAGCCCCGACCACCCAAAGGTCACCCTTGTTGGCAAGGGTGTTTGCTTTGACACAGGGGGCCTGGACCTGAAACCATCTGCCGGCATGCGGCTTATGAAAAAAGACATGGGCGGCGCCGCACATGTTTTGGGGTTGGCCCGCATGATTATGGGCCGGGGCCTAAAGGTGCGGTTACGGGTGCTTGTTTCTGCCGTTGAAAATGCTGTTTCGGGGAACGCTTACCGGCCCGGTGATGTTTTGTCTACCCGCAAAGGCCTTACCGTTGAAATTGGTAACACAGACGCCGAAGGGCGGCTTGTGCTTTGTGACGCCCTGGCGTTGGCATGCGAGGAAAAGCCTGACTTGATATTAGACTTCGCGACGCTAACGGGTGCTGCGCGCACGGCTTTGGGCCCCGACCTTCCTGCGACGTTCGTAAATAACGAACCGCTGTGGAGTTTACTGGAAAGCGCCGCCGCTGAGAAAGCTGACCCTCTGTGGCGGATGCCGCTGTGGCAGCCTTATGAAAAGACGCTTGAAAGCCCGATAGCCGACTTAAGCAACATCGCAAATACAGGCCTGGGCGGCGCCATCACAGCCGCACTATACTTACAGAATTTTGTTAATAAAAAAATTTCGTGGGCACACCTGGATGTTTTTGGCTGGGCACCCAATGCGCAGGCCGGCCGGGGGAAAGGCGGGTCTGCTCAAGGCCTAAGAGCAAGCTTCAGGGCAATCGAAAAATTTATCAGCCGTTGATGCCAGGTTTTTGTTAGCACTGTTTTAACCCCAAAATGCTACCAGTTGCTTCTGGGATAATACCGATCGGGGTACGGACAATTGCAGGGGCTGGCCGGAGTAGACCATGACAGAAAAAACGAATCCCCGCATGCTGAAGGTTTGGCGCGAGGCTCATTTGCAAAGCGTGCGCTCCAAAGACCCTGACCTAACAACACGGCAAATGTCTATTCTGCTGTCCGTCTATATGACAGACCCGCCCCACACCGTGCGAGGCCTGGCAACCGAATTGAACGTCACCAAACCTGTTATTACCCGCGCGCTTGATACAATGGGCCGAATGGGTCTGATCAAGCGCAAGCGCGACGAAAATGACAAACGCAGCGTGCTGTTACAGCGCACCGTAAAGGGTGCGGTCTTCCTAAGTGAGCTTTCAGACCGTATAGTGGATGCCGACAAGGCAATTGCGCCAGACGCCTAAATCCATAGACCGATTGGGGACGGCAGAAAACATGAGCACCAGTATCACAGAAGCTTTTGGCCTTCCCGACTTGTACGACCCAACAAATATTGTCGAAGACCATGAGCGGCTGATCCACAGCACACTTGTTGACGCACAGGTTGCTACAGCCATGGCCCCCCTGAAATTTGATCCTGATACAGATAGCGAAACGGTGAGCTATGTTCTTAGGGGCGAACCTCTGCAGGTGCTCGGGGAAAAGAGCATGTGGCAACTTGTTGTATCAACAATCGACGGTTATTTGGGCTGGATTGACCAAAACGCGGTATCGGTAGATGTGCAGGAACCTACCCACCGCTTGGCTGTGCCACTTAGTCATATTTACGGTGCGCCAGACCTTAAATCAAACCCCCTCAGCACTGTCGTGATGGGGTCTTACTTGCGTATCACTGGTAGTGCGCAAAACCAGTTTATGCCGCTCGACAATGGAGGTTGGGTTTTTGAAAACCACCTCTCTGTGGTTGGCAACTATGCGGCGGACCCGGTGGTAATTGCCGAAAGCCTAATTGGTACGCCTTATCTTTGGGGCGGGCGCAGTAGTTTGGGGATTGATTGTTCGGGGCTTGTGCAAGTGGCCTTGGCCTCTTGCGGACACCGGGTTCACCGGGACAGCTGGACACAGTTTCAAAGTCTTGGTCGGCCGCTCGACGAAACAGAGACACCCGCACGGGGAGACCTGGCCTTTTTCCCCGGCCACGTTGGCTGGATGCTGGATGGCGTGCACCTGCTACACGCCAACGCAAGCCATATGGCGGTTACCGTTGATACGGTGGAACAGGTCACTGAATGGATAGAAGCAGAAACAGACAATCCGCCGTTTTTGGGCTTTAGGCGTCTATAAATATTCCAAAAACATTACCGCAATAGCCAGATACGCTATGACATAAAAAAGCGGCAGCGCCACAAGGCACCGCCGCTTAATCATTTAATTTGTGTTAGAGCCGCCAGTATTATTGGCTAGCTGTCTCAGTCTCAGGAACCTCAACGGCTTCACCGCCCATATCCACAATTTCTTCTATTGTTGGCAATGCCACCGGCACATCAGCGTTGCTTGCCATATAGGCCATCAAGTCAGCACGTTGGCCATCTTTCCTGATGCCGGCAAAGCCCATGGTTGTACCTTTAAAGGTTTTCTTTGGACTTTTCAGCCATGCATCAAGCAGTTCCCAAGTCCAGTTTGCATTCTGTCCAGACAGTGCTTTGGAATATTTAAAGCTGTCGTCTGCTGCGACGCCGCGACCAACAATTCCGTACAGGTTCGGGCCAGTACCATTTTTGCCACCCTTATCAATAGTATGACACGCGCGGCATTTGCCCCACTGTTGGGCACCTCTATCAGCGCTGGCATTGGCGAGCAACTCAGTGAATGTAGGGCCTTCGTCCACCACCACTTCAGCAACAACACCTTCCACTTCCACCGTATAGGCAGGCTTCACGCCTTCTTCGCGGTGAAAAATACTATCCGAAAATGTTGTGATAAGCATCACAAACAGCGCAGTCCCGATAATGGCTGCAAAACCCTTATTCCATTCAAAGGAATCCACTGGCTCTTCTCCTTGGCTCAAGCAAATTTGCTCATCTTGTCACCTCTTTAACATAGGCTACCTTCCATAAGGTTAAGAAAGCCGCCGCTGTTTTCATCGCAATGAAGCCACAAAAACCAAAGGTGATAATTTGGCGCGACCATAGCCGCTGATACGCTCTAAATTCAAGGTGTGTTTTAGAGTTTTTGAGACTTTATCGCAAGAAATTGGCATTTCTGCTGCGACAAGAGCGCACAGGAGCATTAAAACCAGTAGCCTGATTGACTTCCGGCCCACCAGAAGGCACTAATTTTATCGGCCTTTAATTGCCATTCCCCTGAAACAGTGAGCCTGCCGCCGTGAACCAATCTCTATCAAACCCAGAAACCACCATCGCCTTTCAAGGCGAACTAGGCGCCTATTCGCACATGGCTGCAGGGGCCAAGTTTCCTATGATGGATGTATTACCCTGCAAAAGTTTTGAAGATGCGCTTGCTGCGGTTCAAAAAGGCAAGGCCCGCCTAGCGATGATCCCGATCGAAAATTCCACCGCCGGACGTGTGGCAGATATTCATATATTATTACCGGGCAGCGGGCTTTTCATCATTGGCGAACATTTTGAAGCGATCAGACACTGTTTGCTTGCAACCAGCGACGCTAGCGAGGCAAGCCTTAAACGCGTAACAAGCCATGTGCAGGCACTGGGGCAATGCAGGCACACACTGCTAGAATTAGGACTAACCCGCGAGGCCTTTGCAGATACGGCGGGCAGTGCGCGCCATGTGGCTGCACTGGGCGACAAAACATTAGCAGGCATCGCGAGCAAGTTGGCGGCCGAAGTGTACGGGTTGAAAATAATCCGCGAAGACCTGCAAGACGAAGGCAATAATACCACGCGGTTTGTAGCACTGGCGCGCAAACCAAATGATGTTTCCTCGCTTGAGGGCGAGCTGATGACAAGCTTCACTTTTGAAGTGAAAAACGTTCCGGCAGCCCTTTATAAAGCGCTTGGCGGCTTTGCAACCAATATGGTGAATATGACCAAGCTCGAAAGCTATTATGAAAGCGACAGCTTCACCGCGACCGAATTTTACGCTGATATCATTGGCCATGAGGGCATGGAAAATGTTGGTCGCGCGATGGAAGAACTTCGTTTCCACACCAAGCGAGTGAATGTGCTTGGCACATACCCTACGGAGCGCAACCGCGGGTAAAGGCCTTGGCAACACCAAATTTTTAGCCGACAAGCCAACATGTACGCCAACGACTCGCCCTCGCGAGTCGTAGTTCGTTCAATCCACCAAAATTAGATTGCTGGCAAACAGTCCTTTTGCTCAGCGATTAAAAGGTGAGCCAGTCGCCGCCTTCGCCTTTTTCAATAATATCGGCAAGCCCGCTTATTTCGACTGCCGGTCTGGTCATTAGCGTGGCGGGGTCAATGTCATTTTCGCGAAGCCCGGTTTCACATGCCACGAACCGCGCGTTGAGCGCGGCAAGGCCGTCCAGCAGCAAAGCGCTATCTGCAATATTTTTCTCTTCAAGGCTTTTATCCATCTGCGGCGCTTCGGTGCCGTCAGAAGCCTTCAGCCTGGACCAACCGTCGGCAACCAGGAACATGGTCGCCCCTTTGGCGAAAAAATAGATTACTGGCCGCCCCATTGCAGCGGCCGTAGCGCCTGTCATGAGCGCCATATGAATGCGATCAGCCTCAGGGCTGATCACCAGCAAAGTCATCGGGCGACGAGAAGGTTTTTTAGCCATTATTGTTCCCAGCCATTTTCCTGCCACCACATGCCGGACATGCCGGGTCCCGCGGCAATCCTATTTTGCGCATATCCATAGTGAATGTATCAACCAACAGCATTTTGCCGGCAAGCCCCTCACCAACACCTGTGATTTCTTTTAATACCTCAAGCGCTTGTAGTGAGCCCACCACGCCCGCAACCGCGCCGAGAATACCAAAGTCAGAACATGTACGCTGTGCGCTTGGGTCAGGCTCGGTTGGCAAAAAGCAGCGGTAGCACGGCAGGCCGTCGCCCATTTGGGGTTTGAAGGTTGCTATCTGGCCCTCGTAAGGTCCAAGCGCCGCTGAAACGAGTGTCTTTTCGAGCGTCACACACGTGTCGGAAACCAGATGGCGGGTTTTAAAATTATCGGTACCGTCCGCAACTATATCGTAAGCACCGATGGTGCTCTCAGCATTCTCCGTGGTTAAGCGATCTTCAAACGCATTTACCGTCACATCCGGGTTTATACCTGCAATTTTTTCGGCAGCACTTGCCACCTTGGCCGCGCCGATATCACTGGTGTGATGGATCACCTGCCTCTGCAGGTTTGACAGTTCAACTGTGTCATTATCGATAATGCCGATGGTACCAACACCCGCTGCTGCGAGATACAAGAGAAGCGGCGAACCCAGCCCGCCTGCGCCGACGACCAGCACCTTGGCTTCAAGCAAAGCCATTTGCCCTGCGCCGCCAACCTCTTTGAGGATGATGTGACGGGCGTAACGCTCCAGCTGTTCGTCAGTGAAATCCATAATTTATGCGGTCCCGGCTGTTATTCCAAAACCGATGCTTCAGGCGCATAAGCCCGGTGGCACGCCGCACATACATTCAGCATATCGGCAAACAGCTTTTTTTGCTTGGCCACGTCGGCCTTGTTGGCCGCCGCTTCAAGCTCGCGCGCGAGGGCATGGAAGGCCTTATCACGGGCGACAAAATCATCCCCGAGCGTCGCCTGAAACTCTCGCAGGTCAAAGGTCGTGATTTCATTCTTATGAACAAAGGTTTCTTCAATTTGCCTGGCGAGTTTTTCAACTGTTTTGCTGTCTTCCGTCTCCAAAGCCTTTTCAAGGGCCCGACCCGTCTTCACAAGCAGGTACATTTCGTTTTTCAGGAAACCCCGAAGTTTGGGGGATAATATTTCGGCGGGCGCTGCCATATCTGCCGAAAGCCGAGAAACACCAAAAAATGCTGTAGCAAAAGCCAGCAAAACAAAGGCTGAAAACATGGTTTTCATAGGGCTTCTCCTTGTGATTAAATTAATTACCGAAGAAATCAACTATATTGCCGAGCGTACTGGTTTTGCCTTTGTAAAACTCGGTAAAACTACAATTGCGGCATGTTACCGCAGTATATTTGCGGTTTTGGATATTGAAAAACTTACTGAAAGTAGACCCGGTGGTGGTGATTTCGTCGGTGTCATACCGGTCATTACCGCATTTCATGCATTCATATCTCGCCATCAATTTGCTCCTTGCTTGTTTAGCTTGTTCCCGTTGAGCCAAAACCGCCTGCGCCGCGCTCGGTCTCATCGAGGCTGTCTACCTCTTGCCACACACCCTGCGTTACGGGTGCGATGACCAACTGGGCGATGCGCATACCGCGCGAAATGGTGAAAGGCTCATTCGAAAGATTGACGAGGATCACCTTCACTTCACCGCGGTAATCAGCGTCAATGGTGCCGGGTGTATTGAGAACCGTAACACCGTTTTTGGCCGCAAGCCCGGAGCGTGGGCGTACCTGTGCCTCGTGTCTGTGCGGTAGTGCCATAGCCAAACCCGTTGGGATCATGGCACGCTCCAGCGCACCGAGCGTGATAGCCTCATCTTCACCAATTGCGGCATAGAGGTCCATGCCCGCGCTGTCGGCTGTCTCGTATTTTGGTAGCGGCAAACCTTCGCCGTGCGGCAAGCGTTTTACGCTAATAGATACATCAGTCGTCATTCTTGTCACTTTCCAGCAAATCTGTAATTTTCAGCGCCAGTTTCGCCGCCACTTCGGTTTTGCTGAGCATCGGCCAACTTTCCGTGCCGCCTTCGCTAATAATATGCACCTGATTATCCGTACCGCCCATAATGCCCGTGCTGGCAGATACATCATTCGCAACGATCAAGTCGCAGCCTTTGCGCTCGCGTTTAGCCGCAGCATAGTCGGTCACATTTTCAGTTTCTGCAGCAAAACCAACAACAAGCTGCGGGCGGTCTTCTGTGCGGCCCGCGAGGCCCGCCAGTATGTCGGGATTTTCCGCGAGTTCCAGCTCAGGCAAGCCTCCCTTTGATTTCTTTAGCTTCTCAGCGCCGCCATTTATCACGCGCCAATCGGCCACCGCAGCCACGCACACCGCCACGTCAGCGGGAAGCGCACCGTCTACGGCATCGCTCATTTCCGCGGCGGTTTCGACATCAAGCCGGTTAACGCCAATAGGCGTTTCCTCAATGGTTGGCCCTGCGACCAGCGTTACTTTTGCGCCGAGCGCCGCGAGCGCCCCCGCCACCGCAAACCCTTGCTTGCCCGACGAGCGGTTGGCGATATAGCGCACCGGGTCAATGGGTTCATGTGTTGGTCCGGCGGTGACAACCACATGCTTGCCGCTAAGCGGGAGCACCTGGCCGGAGAAAAAATCTTCCACCGCACCGACAATATCAGGCACGTCGGCGAGGCGCCCCGCGCCCACTTCGCCGCAAGCCAGCATGCCTTCGCCGGGATCTACAAATTTGATACCGTCTTGCTTGAGAGTTTCTATGTTCCTTTGGGTCGCAGCGTGGTCCCACATCTGAGCATTCATGGCGGGTGCAACCATAACCGGCTTGTCAGTAGCAAGCAGCACAGTTGACGCCAGATCGTTCGCTAGGCCCGCGGCCATTTTAGCCATCAGGTCAGCAGTAGCGGGCGCAATCACAATCAGATCCGCTTCGCGGGAAAGCCTTATATGGCCCATCTCCGCTTCGTCCTTGAGCGAAAACAGGTCGGTATAACAATCGTTACCGGTTAGGCTGGCAACACTAAGCGGCGTGATAAATTCCTGCCCGCCCGCGGTGAGAATACCCTTCACATTCGCGCCGTGCTCCATCAAGCGCCGCGCCAGATCAAGCGATTTGTAGGCCGCTACTCCGCCGCTGATAATCAGTAATATTTGCTTGCCCGCTAACATAAAGTCCCTTTATTTGCTTGTGCTTACATATAGGGGGCTTTGGCCTACCATGCAATCCAGTGCCGGATTTCGTGAAATCCAATGAAAAAGGCCACATCCCCTGAGAATGTGGCCTTCGTGAATTTTATTGAATGCCGTCTAAATTTAGTCGGTGGCCTTATTATCCATACTAAATTCGCCAGCACCAAAACGCATCAGCATCATGAAGCCACCAGCCATGGCGATATTTTTCATGAAAAGGATTGATTGCATCTGGTCCGCGAAGTTGCTGTGGGCCATAAGTGCGGTGACAATGCAAAAGCCAGCGAGCAGCATAGCGACCATTTTAGTGCGGTATCCCGCAATGACTGCAAGCCCTGCAAAAAGCTCAAAAAGCGCTGTCGGCCAGAACAGAATGCCCGGAATGCCCATCGACTCCATATAAGGAATGGTTCCCGCGCCGCCGTCTGCAATTTTGCTGGCACCGCCCGCCACAAAAACAAGCGCAAGCAATATGCGCCCACATAGCACGATATATTTATCGAATTTTTCCATAGTTTGGTCCCCCTTTAGGTCTCAGATGTCAGGGAGTGTCGTGGATTTTCAAAGATTTGGCAAGTTAGCGTCGATTATCATAGAGACAATATTTTCAGGATCGCCGCACCTGCAACAAGTCCAAGGGCAAAAGGCCACAGACGGCGACTTGGTTCTGCTGGTGTTAACGCTGGCTCGGATTCTGGCTCGGGCTCATCTGCCATCCAGCGGTCAATCAGTGACGGCAAGCGCTCCATCAGGCGCGGAATTTGATTGATGGCTTCAGCGAGCCGCACTTCAGGAGACAGGTTTTCCCTGACCCAATGTTCGATCACCGGTTCACTGATTTTCCACATATTGGCCTTGGGGTTTAGGTGCAGTGCCATGCCTTCGGCCATCACCATGGTACGCTGCAACAGCAAAAGCTGTGGCTGGGTCTGCATTTTGAAACGCTCGGTTGTCGCGAAAAGCTGTGCGAGCAGCTTACCCGCAGAAACTTCTTCAATCGGCAAATCCATTATGGGGTCTGCGATGGCCCTAAGCGCCTGCGCGAATTCTTCGAGGCTTTCAGACTTAGGCACATAGCCCGCATCAAAATGAATTTCTGCAACGCGCACATAATTGCGGCGAATAAAACCAAATAATATTTCTGCCAGGAACCGCCGCTCAAGTTTCGTGAGCCGTCCCATAATGCCAAAGTCCACGGCAACAATAGTGCCGTCCTCTTCCACAATCAGGTTGCCCTGGTGCAGATCAGCATGGAAATAACCGTCCCGCAGCGCCTGGGTCAGAAATGTTTGCACAATGGTTTCGCCAAGTTTGGGCAGGTCGTGACCTGCTGCATTGAGCGCATCTCTTTCAGCGAACCGGATACCTTCAACCCACTCTATGGTTAGTACTCTGCGAGCAGTATGGTCCCACTCTACAGCTGGCAAGCGGTAGCCCGCCTGTCCGGCCATGTTATCTGCAAGCTCTGCGGCAGCAGCAGCCTCCAGCCGCAGGTCCATTTCCTGCAACACAGTTTCACGAATTTTATCAACGATTTTAGTGAGCCTGAGCCTCTGGGCTTCCACACTGTGACGCTCCGCAACGATTGCCAGCCATTCAAAGAGCTCGAGGTCCCTGACGAAACGTTTTTCAATACCAGGTCGCAGTATTTTTACAGCGACCACATCACCTGTGTTCGTTGTGGCTTTATGCACCTGAGCAATAGAGGCGGCCGCAACAGCCTTTTCATCAAATGCGGAAAAATGATCAGCGAGAGTACCGCCAAGCTCAAATTCAATGGTTGCAACCGCTTCTTGTGCCGAGAACGGCGGCAACCTGTCTTGCAGGGTGAGTAAGCCATCAGCAATAGGTTTGCCTACGAGGTCTGGCCGCGTGGCCAGTGTTTGCCCAAGCTTGATATAAGCGGGACCCATGGCCGCGAGCGCAAGCGCGAGCCGCTCGCCGTCAGCTTTGGGCAGCTTTAAGCGGCGCGGTATATAAAAGGTAAAGGTTCGCAACAAACGGGGAGCCCATTTGGGAATGTCGGCGATACGGTCAAGCGCCCTGATGGCCCCAAAGCGCCGAAGCCCTACCGCTAGCATATAAAGCTGGGAGAGATGTTTGATAAAACTCATGCAGCCTATATCCGCGTGCCGTAGTGGATGGCAACAAACCCTGCCGTCATAGTGCGAAAACCAGTACGCGAAAAGCCAGCTGCTTTGACCTTTGCTTCAAAGTTGGCTGGTGTGGGAAAGCGCCTAATCGATTCGGCGAGATACTGATAGCTTTCGCTGTCACCAGCAATAAATTCACCCATTTTGGGCATGACATTAAAGCTGTAGGCATCATAAGTCTTCTGAAACAAAGGTGCCACGGTTGGGCTAAATTCAAGACACAGAAATTTTCCGCCCGGTTTTAATACCCGGTATGCTTCTGACAGCGCCTCTTCAATACGCGTTACATTCCGAATGCCAAACGCTATGGTATAGGCGTCCATCATGCGGTCAGGAAACGGCAATTTCATTGCGTCTCCGCAGATAAATTCGGCCCGGTCATCATAGCCTTTGTCCTGAGCCCGTCTTTGGCCAACACGAAGCATTTCGGCGTTAATGTCACACACGGTAACGTGCCCACTGGCGCTGCGATCAAGAAAACGAAACGCGATGTCGCCTGTGCCGCCAGCCACATCAAGAAGCTTCATGCCCGCGCGCGGGTTCAGGCTATCAATCAAGGAATTTTTCCACTGCCGATGGATACCCGCTGTCATCACGTCATTCATCAGATCATAGCGGTCGGCTACGCTATCAAATACGCCTTTCACCATGCCCGCTTTTTCGCTTTCCTTTACAGTTTGAAAGCCAAAATGCGTGGTGGCATCATCTTGATCGTTTGTCCGATATGTTTCTTTTTTGGCGCTTGACATTTAAGCTGGATACCTTGTCATCTATGCCTGTGAGTTTCGCCGCGACCATAACCGACGAAGCCGCAGGATACCAGTGTCTTTCACCATAGCAGCGAGTCCGCGACATAATGCCCGAACTGCCCGAAGTTGAAACAGTAAGGCGGGGCCTGGCGCCAGTGCTTGAAGGCGCCAAAATCAAACAAGCCATTACCCGGCGGGCAGGCCTTCGAGTGCCTTTCCCTGAGGATTTCAGCACCAGGCTGGAAGGCAACCGAATTGATCGCCTGCATAGACGGTCAAAATATATTCTTATGGAATGTGCCGATGGGCTGATCGTGATCCTGCATCTCGGCATGTCGGGACGTGTCACTATATATAAGGACGGAATTGCGGAAGACGGTAAACCACCAGAAATTGGCAAACATGACCATGTAAGCCTTATTACCGAAGCGGGTGATCATATACTTTATAACGACCCCCGCCGGTTTGGCATAATCACCTTCACCGACAACTATGAACAATCGTCGCACCCTCTTCTCAAAAATATTGGCCCCGAGCCACTAGGCAACAGCTTTAACGCCGAGGTTCTGGCGAGAGGCCTGGGCGACAAAAAATCGACGATCAAGGCTTTGCTGCTTGACCAAAAACTGGTTGCCGGTCTTGGCAACATCTATGTTTGCGAAATATTATGGCGGGCCGGAATTAACCCAAAACGAATTGGCGGATCACTGAGCGCTGCCGAGATCTCAAGTCTGGTGCCGATCATTCGGGATGTGCTCACCGAAGCAATAGCTGCGGGAGGGTCAACACTTAAGGACTATGCTCAAACAGACGGCGAACTTGGTTACTTCCAGCATAGTTTCAAAGCATATGGCCGGGAAGACGAAGCTTGTTACCAAAAAAAATGTAGTGGTAAGCTAAAGCGAATCGTACAATCCGGCCGTTCAACTTTTTTTTGCCCCAAATGCCAGCGATAGTGAGGCTTATGAAAACCACCCATAAATTTTTCGCGCTTTTGATCACCTGGCTTTTGTTAGGCCCTGTTTCAGCGCAAGAGACCGAACAGCAGTTCCTGGACGGGTTTCCCGATGTGCCGTTGGTGGCTGGCATTCGCGGTGTTGAGGGCGAATCGGTTTTATTCGATACACCAAGTGGCACTATAGCCGAGGTTAAGCTCACGATCGAAGGCGATGCAGATCATGTTTTCGATAACTTTTTCGAAGCGCTAGTCGCGCTAGGTTGGGACTGTGGGAAAAAGCCCCAAGCTCTAACCTGTACACGCGAAAAGAATCGGCTGGTTTTTTTCGATGCCGAGCCAAGCCGAAAGAACGGAACCATTATCTTGCGATTGGAACCGGTTAAATAACCAGATATGCCCTGATCGCTGCAGTTTGATACAAATTGCTTTGCAATTTTAGCAACTCCAAGTAGGAGTCTTGCCCATAAAGTGAAGCAACAATAAGGCTCATTCATGACATTTGAAACGATCCTGCTCGACAAACAAGAAGGTGTGGGGCTGATAACGCTCAACCGGCCAGAGGCGCTAAACGCTCTGAACAGTGTTTTATTGGGCGAGCTTGGCGACCTTTTATTATCACTGGATGCTGATGACGATATTGGTGCCGTGGTCATAACCGGCAGTGAAAAGGCCTTTGCTGCTGGCGCGGATATCAAGGAAATGTCGACGCTCAGCTTTGCTGACATTCTCAAAATGGATAAGTTTGCTGAAATAAACAGCGTTTTTGCGCGAGTTCGCAAGCCTGTGATTGCGGCGGTGTCAGGTTATGCGCTGGGCGGTGGCTGCGAAATTGCCATGGCATGTGATTTTATCATTGCCGCCGAAAATGCAAAATTTGGCCAACCGGAGATCAAGCTTGGTGTTATTCCCGGCATCGGCGGGTCTCAACGCCTAACCCGCGCAGTTGGAAAAGCCAAAGCCATGGACATGATGTTAACTGGTCATAATATGGACGCCGCCGACGCCGAACGGGCGGGACTGGTGAGCCGAATCGTTCCCACCGAAGACCTGCTTGAAAGCGCTATGAAGGTCGCTGCTTCGATTGCCGAGCTTTCAGCACCCTCAGTGTGGCTGGCCAAAGAAGCAACGAACCGAGCGTTTGAAACGACGCTTACCGAGGGCTTATTGTTTGAACGCCGAGCATTTCATTCGCTGTTTGCAACCGATGACCAGAAAGAAGGCATGAGCGCTTTCATCGAAAAGCGGCAACCGCAATATAAGAATAAATAGGGAAAGTTTTCCAAAGGACCAAAATACAGGCCTTAAAGCGGGCCATTGCCCCTTGACCAATCGTTTTTTGGGGTATATAGACCGCACCTCGAATTACATAGTTACCGTGGCACCGCTGAACTGACGCTGCGTTAATAGAAACAGGAACTAACGGGCAAGCGTGCCCTCCGCTACGAAGCGGAGTTTGGAAGCACCGTCCACACGAAGGTTAAAAGAGAACATGGCAAATACACCACAAGCCAAAAAACGCATTCGCCGCAATGAGCGTCGCGCCAGCATCAACAAAGCCCGCGTGAGCCGTATGCGTACATTCATCCGTCAGGTTGAAGATGCTATTAAAGCAGGTGACAAGTCTGCGGCAACCGAAGCGCTTAAAGCTGCGCAGCCAGAAATTATGCGAAGCGTAACCAAAGGTGTGATCCACAAGAAAACAGCGTCCAGAAAAGTTTCTCGTCTGGCTGCCGCTGTTAACGCGATCGCCTAAGCGCTTTTTTCCGATTCGCTTCTTTGAAGCATCAAGAATTTTAAGGCCTCACCATTTTGGTGAGGTCTTTTTTTCATTTTGATACACTCACCAAAGAACAAAGCAAGCACGCTTTTTTGCAAATTTTGCAAGGATTCAATATCTGGTGCTGGCTTCCGATTCACGCCATAGGGTATTCAAAAATCTTCTGTCAAGCGATAGATTCAGTTGCCGCTCCATAGGCCCACATGTATCTTCAATTTCAGAACGCGGTAGGACATTTCTGGCGAACAATCATCTCCACCGGGGAACTGCCAGAAAGTAATTCAGGCTCAAAAATTTGGCTGGGATTACGTTATCGCTTTTGGAAAAACATGGGTTCGGATGTAGATAAAAAACATCCTTTTAGCTCCTAATGATTTCGGACTGAAATATATCAGAAGTCCGACAACTGAGTGAGCAAACGGGTATTTTTGTGTCGCGGAAGACCGTTCAATTTGCTTTGGCAGGGGCAAGCCGCAAATTTTGAATGGTCTTAAATCGTTCCGAGTAGAAAAAGGGCGCAAAGCTCAATGGCTGATAGGGAGTCAGAAAAAATGGGGGAGACCGGGGGCGTCGCACCTGAGCAAGGTGGTGGCTTTGATCAACAGCGCTGGGTGCGGGTTTGTGACAAATTCAAACAGGAATTTGGGCAACATGCATATGCAACCTGGATTGGCCAGCTTGGTTTTGACGGTGTCGATGCGGATACGGTGGAATTAACAGCCCCGACCAAATTTGTCCGTGACTGGATCCAGCGCCACTATGCACCTCGCATCCATGACTTTTTCAAAGCGGAAAATCCGCGCATCAAAAATCTCAGTATTCGCCTTTCTGCCCGCAAAGAAATTAAGCGCCCGGGCGGCGCGGTAAATTCAGACGTATCTCCGAAAGGCAACAGCAAACAACAGGGTGCGCGCGACACCAGCGCAAGAGCCACAGCTTCTGCGCCGCTGGTTGAAGGCAGTGCGCTAGACCCAAAATATACTTTTGACAGCTTTGTGGTTGGCAAATCCAACGAACTCGCCTACGCCGCGGCCAAACGGATCGCAGAGACTGACGAAGTGACCTTTAATCCGCTGTTCTTGCACGGCGGTGTGGGTCTGGGAAAAACCCATCTGATGCACGCTATTGCGTGGGAAGCAAAACGCCATAACCCTACGAAACGGGTTGCCTATATTTCGGCCGAAAAATTCATGTTTGAATTTATCGCAGCGCTGCGTTTCAAGGATACTCACGCCTTCAAACAGAAATTCCGCACCGTTGATTTGCTGATGGTGGACGATGTGCAGTTCATCGCGAACAAGGAAAGTACGCAGGAAGAATTTTTCCACACCTTCAATGCACTTATCGACAACCGTTGTCAGGTGGTTATTACCGCTGACCGGTCACCCACAGACCTTGAAGGTATTGAAGACCGTATTGTATCGCGCCTTGGCTGGGGCCTTGTTGCCGATATTCACCCAACCGACTATGAACTTCGGCTTGGAATTTTGCAGTCAAAAGCGGAACAAGTGACGGACGTAACCGTACCGGCCGAAATTCTTGAGTTTCTCGCACGCCGTATTACGTCCAACGTGCGCGAGCTAGAAGGTGCCCTGAACCGCGTAATGGCCTATGCGATGCTCGTGGGGCGGCCCATCACAATGGATATGACCCGCGAAGTGCTGCAAGATCTGATCCGCGCCAATGACCGCAAGCTGACAATAGACGAGATTCAGCGGGTGGTAGCCGACTATTTCAACCTGCGGCTTGCTGAAATGCTGTCTGAACGTCGGGCTCGCACTATCGCACGCCCCCGGCAGATCGCCATGTATCTCTCGAAACAGCTTACGAGCAGAAGTCTGCCGGAAATTGGCCGGCGCTTTGGTGGCAGAGACCATACAACCGTGATGCATGCGGTTAAGAAAATTGAAGATTTGCGCCGAGATGATAGCCAGATCGAAGATGATCTCACGCGTATTTTAAGGCATCTGGAGGCCTAATTTACTGGCTAAATACGACCACCTATTGCCTTGTTGCCGACTCGGCAGAAAACGTATCTCTATACCCACCAAAAAAAACATTGATTTCCGCGCTTTTTCGTTTGGTTTAGCGCCGAAAATCGCTATTGTTTCAAAGGAAAGATTGCTTGCATACCAGCATCAATTTTGCGGTCTCTAGATCGGCCCAACTTAAGGGCTCTGGAGGCAGGGCTTGAGTGGTAGCTCAAACGCCCGAACCGGGGGAAACCGATACGCAAACTGATCTGCGGTACCTGCAAGTTTTTAGAGCTAAACACGGTCAGACAAGAAGATAGTATCCATGAAAGTTACCATCGAACGGAATAGCCTTCTCAAAACCCTAGGTCACATACAGTCGGTAGTTGAACGTCGGAATACAATTCCGATTCTGTCTAACGTCATGATGGAGGCCGAAGGAGACAGGGTTGCCATGACAGCGACAGATCTCGATATCGCCATTGTCGAATCTGCTGGTGCCACAGTTATGCAGCAAGGGGCCACCACAGTTCCGGCACATACGCTGTTTGATATCGCACGCAAATTACCTGACGGCTCCGAGGTTGAACTGTCGCTTGAGGAAAATGACCGGCTGGTCGTAAAAGCAGGGCGCTCGCGTTTCACGCTGACTTGTCTGGATAAAGAAGATTTTCCAGTGATGAGCGAAAGCGACATGCCGCACCAGTTTGAACTGTCAGCAGAAGAACTGAAGCGCCTGATCGACAAGGCGCGTTTTGCAATTTCCACCGAAGAGACCCGGTATTATCTGAACGGCATTTATCTTCATGTGGCCAACACTGAAGACGGCACTACGCTTCGTGCGGTTGCCACTGATGGGCACAGGCTTGCCCAGGTGGACCAGGATGTGCCTGAAGGTGCCGACGGCATGCCTGGGATCATCATACCGCGCAAAACAGTTGCTGAGGTAAGGAAGCTGATCGATGAAATTGACGGTAACGTTAGTATCGCGCTTTCGGAGACCAAAATACGCTTCAGTTTTGCCGGTGCTATCATTACATCCAAGCTTATTGACGGCACCTTCCCGGATTACAGCCGCGTTATCCCTGTTGGGAACGATAAAATGCTGGAGATGGATGTGCGTATCTTTGCGGAGTCAGTTGACCGGGTATCAACCATCAGTTCTGATAAGACTCGCTCCGTAAAACTGGCGCTCGGCGAAGATTTACTGACGCTTTCGGTCAATAGCCCTGATAGCGGCACCGCCACCGAGGAGCTGGCAGCAGCTTACAGTGCCGATGCACTGGAGATTGGTTTTAATAGCCGTTATCTCATGGATATTTTGGCTCAAATCGAGGGCGAGACTGTGCAGGTTATGTTGGCCGACCCGTCCTCACCCACTGTACTCAAGGACATGCTCGATGAAGCCGCGCTTTATGTATTGATGCCAATGCGCGTCTAGCGCTGCGGAAACAATTCAGTGCAATCAATCTTTAAAAAACTTGAAAGATATGGTTGTCGGATCGTGTGGCGATGACAATAGCTCCAGTAGTAAAACTAGCCCGAAAAAGGGTCCAAAAATAGTGAGTGGCCACAAGAAAGAAGAAAGCGTCTATGTCTCAAAGCTGACCCTTACAGATTTTCGGTGTTATTCCCGCGCAGTCCTTGCGCCTAAGTGCAACAGGCCGTTGGTGATATTAACAGGCCCGAACGGCGCGGGGAAAACCAATATACTGGAAGCCATAAGTTACCTTGCGCCCGGCAGGGGGTTGCGCCGCGCAGGCCATGCTGATGTTGCGCGGCAAACAAGGCCCGCTGGTGAAAATGGCAGTGGAAAAACAATCGGCTCAAAAGACGGACCTGAGAATGACAATGATGAAACAACTGGAGAATCGATAGATAAACCTCTGCAGCCAATTGGTTCATGGGCCGTCGCAGCAACGCTGAATGTGGGATCTGAACCAGTTAAAGTTGGAACGGGAATAGAGGGCAAGGCACAAGAAACGACCACCAAGCGTACTGTGCGTATAGACGGCAATACTGTCGCCAACAGCAATATGTTGGGGGAAAGATGGTCAATCAGCTGGCTAACGCCGCAGATGGACCGATTGTTTATCGAAGGGCCTGCATCACGGCGGCGGTTTTTAGACCGAATGGTTTTGGGGCTGTTTCCAGATCATAGCCGTCAGGTTGGGGCCTATGAGCGTGCGATGCGGGAACGCAATCGCTTGCTGGCGGAAAAAGGCCCAGCTGCTGACCCGGCTTGGTTAAATGCGCTTGAAACACGCATGGGAGAACACGGTGTTGCGGTTGCGGTTGCCAGACTGGAGTTTGCCGGGCAATTGGCTGGCCAGCTGGCAAATGCCGACACCGGGCCTTTCCCAAAGGCCGAGTTGGCGATAGACGGCTGGCTTGAAGGATTGATAGCAGGTGCCATGCCTGCTGTAGAAGCGGAACAGGCGTTCAGGGAACGCCTCAGGGCGGAACGGAGCGGACAACGGTCTGATGGGGGCCGGGCTGAGTATGGTCGGTCTGAATACGGTCGGTCTGAATACGGTCGATCAGGCAGCGGCGTACACAAGACGGATCTTGTTGTAAGCCATGCGCCGAAGGCCATGCGGGCAGACCTCTGTTCGACCGGAGAACAAAAAGCGTTGTTGGTTGCTTTGGTACTGGCAAATGCACGCTTGCAAAAAGCATTGAAGGGGCAGGCTCCTTTGATGCTGATGGATGAAGTGGCGGCCCATTTGGACAAGGACCGCCGAGTGGCGCTTTTTGAAGTGCTGGCTTCGCTTGGTAGTCAATGTTGGCTAACCGGAACTGATGCCAGTCTTTTTGAAGGTGTGTCTGATAAGGCAGAATTTTTTAATGTGTTTGATGGCGCGGTCCAGCCGTTAGAAGCATAGTGAATGGGCCGAAGTATAATGAGCACTGATATGAGTGATGAAATGACCGATCCAATTGATGAAAATGAAGAAGAATACGGCGCAGATTCGATCAAGGTACTGAAGGGCCTTGATGCGGTTCGCAAGCGACCGGGCATGTATATTGGAGACACTGAGGACGGTTCGGGTCTGCATCACATGGTGTTCGAGGTTTCCGATAATGCGATCGACGAGGCCCTTGCAGGCCACTGTGATTTGGTCACAATGACACTCAATCCCGACGGCAGTTGTTCAATCACCGATAACGGGCGCGGTATCCCAACCGATATTCACGAAGAAGAAGGCGTTTCAGCCGCGCAAGTAATTATGACCCAGTTGCACGCGGGCGGCAAATTTGACCAAAACAGCTATAAGGTTTCCGGTGGGCTTCACGGCGTTGGTGTCTCTGTTGTCAACGCCCTGTCCGAATGGCTTGAGCTTCGTATCTGGCGTGATGGCAAAGAACATTTTATGCGCTTTGAAAAAGGCGAACCTGTTGACGATTTGATTGTCGTTGGTGACGCCGAGGGCAAAAAAGGGACAGAAGTATCCTTCCTGCCTTCCCTTGATACATTCCAGTTTATCGATTTTGACTTTGACAGGCTCGTTCACCGCTACCGGGAACTGGCATTTCTAAATTCTGGCGTTCATATTCACCTCAAAGACAATCGCCATGCGGATATAGAAGACGTGGACCTGCACTATGAAGGTGGTATCACCGCTTTTGTTGAATATCTTGACCGCAACAAACAAAGCCAGATAGGCGACCCCATCACCATCACCGGCGAGAAAGACGGCATTGGTGTGGAAGTGGCCCTGCAGTGGAATGACAGCTACCACGAGAATGTGCTTTGTTTTACCAATAACATTCCTCAGCGCGACGGGGGCACGCATTTGGCGGCCTTTCGGGCATCGCTTACGCGCACCATCAATGGCTATGTAAACTCCAGCGGGCTCGCAAAAAAGGCCAAGGTCACACTTTCCGGTGACGACGCGCGCGAAGGACTTACGGCCGTTGTTTCGGTAAAAGCACCGGACCCGAAGTTTTCCAGCCAAACCAAAGACAAGCTGGTTTCGAGCGAAATTCGCCCGGCTGTGGAAGGGCTGGTGAACGAAAAGCTCAGCGAATGGTTCGGAGAACATCCGAACGAAGCCAAAGCTGTTGTACAAAAAATTATTGATGCAGCATCGGCCAGAGAGGCCGCCCGCAAAGCGCGCGAACTTACGCGGCGTAAAGGCGTGCTTGATATTGCATCCCTACCCGGGAAACTGGCTGATTGCCAGGAACGTGATCCTGCCAAGTCTGAAATCTTCATTGTGGAAGGGGACAGTGCCGGCGGCTCAGCCAAGCAGGGCCGTGACCGCAGCAACCAGGCCATATTACCCCTCAAGGGTAAAATCCTGAATGTAGAGCGCGCGCGTTTTGACCGCATGCTTGGCAGTCAGGAAATTGGCACCTTGATCACCGCACTGGGTACGGGCATTGGGCGTGAAGATTTTGATATTGAGAAACTGCGCTACCACAAGATCGTAATTATGACCGATGCGGACGTTGACGGAGCGCATATTCGCACGCTTATTCTCACGTTTTTCTATCGCCAGATGCCGGAAATTATCGAACGCGGTTATCTCTATATTGCCCAGCCGCCACTTTATAAAGTCGGCCGCGGCAAATCCGAGGTTTACCTTAAGGACGACAAGGAACTGATCGACTATCTGCTGAATGCAGGAACCACTGACGTTGTGATAACCGATGCAACCGGCAGCCAGCATGCGGGTGAAGAGATCAAACAACTTGCAAACAGTGCTCGCCGCATCAAGAACCTGATAGCAGGCATGCCGCCGCGCTATAACCGTCAGCTGATTGAAGCGATCGCTCTTATGGGCGGCATGGATGTGGCACTGTGTGACCAAGCCGACAAACGCGAAGCCCTCGCGAACAAGGTCGCCGAGCGACTGAACGAGCTCGCGGCAAACGATGAAGAGTGCGGCTGGACCGGCAGCATCACAGAAGACGGTGGTTACAGTTTTGCCCAGGAAGTGCGCGGCGTTATTGATATGCATCGTATTGACGCTCACCTGTTGGAAAGCTTGGAAGCACGCGGGCTACACCGGGCAATGAAAGATATTATCGAGCTGTTTAGCGGCACTGTTGCCATTGCACGCAAAGATGAAACGTCAACTGCGCATGGTCCAGTGGACCTGCTTGATCAATTGCTCGGGTTTGGCCGAAAGGGGCTTTCGACCCAGCGCTACAAAGGTCTTGGCGAAATGAACCCGGAACAGCTTTGGGAAACAACGCTCGACCCGGATGCACGGCTGTTGTTACGGGTAAAAATTTCAGAAGCAGACACAGCCGACGAAATATTCTCAAAGCTGATGGGCGATGTCGTAGAAGAACGCCGCAACTTCATTCAGGAAAATGCGCTTAGCGTTGTGAATTTGGATATCTAACGGTTACAGAATTGTCGGGTGACACATAAAGTGAGACTAGCGACGCATAAAACAGTCATTTCCAGATTCTGTGTGACGCATTAATTGAGACTGGGCGCCGAATTTTTTTGTTTAAAAGCGCACGGACGCCGAAATGGCTGAGTATCTGTGTGCGGATGCGGCATCCACATATTCTTCAGTACGGAATATATTGGTGAAAGCCATGCGAACCGGACCCATATAAACAACCGCACCAAGCTGCAATTCACCGACAAGGGTTTTACTGTCAACACTATGCTCGTGAGCACGCCATGTGCCGTCGAGGAAAATGTTTCTGAGAACAGCGCGAGCTTCTACACCAAAAAACACATAGGCGCTAAAACCAGATCCAGAAAAATGTGCACTCCCGGGTAGTGATGGTTGAATTCTAGGCGGCGCACTAATGTCTTTTTCGAGGTATGAGCCAAGCCTCACAGTAAAACCACCTGCGCCGTATGTATGGACATTACCGAATGCTGCGCCCCAATGGGGGGTAAAATCGGCCATCAGCTTGCCTTTGGAAAGGAAAGGTGCGGATTTATAACCCCTGGTATAATAAAGGTTTACACCGGGTTCGTTTGGTAGTTGGTGTTCCCAACCATTTGGCCGCGGCGCATCAATGATGTCGCGGTGCCACCAACGCTGGATTGCGCCTGCCTGCGACGCGGGACCCACTATGCCAACATCGAGTTTCATAACTTCAAAAGTTCGTGCGTCCTCAGCGGTGACACCAAACTCCAGATAAAGCCACCCGGCGTAGGGCCTGTCGTCTGTGATAATGTCAAACTGGCTGATGTCAGCCGGTGTATATATGTTTTGCCCAAGCGACAGGCTATAATAGAGGTCGGATTTGTTGGCGTTTTTTGCGAGCGGCATTAGCTTTCTAAGCTGACGATTTAACCCGTCACCAAAAGCTGATTTGCCCGGCCTTGCGACATAGCTAAGCCGCAGGCCATTGGTGAAGTCTTTGTCGCTCCCGAAAAATAAGTCATTCTCTATTTGAAGTGTCAACACCGCTTCGTCAGATTGCGCCTGGGCATCAAGGCTCACAAAATTTGCTGATATTGAGACTGAGACAATAATCCAAAAACGTTTCAAGCCGACCTCCGGGAATGAGCGCGTTCACCTTATAATACCAGAGCTATTGTCACAGCTACTGTAATATTCAGATACAATACGCTCTAATTTCGTGATATCTGTGGCAAGTGTAGAACTAGTAGTTGAGCGATTTCAGCAACAAAATTACAGTCACTGATTTGGGGGTCCACATGAGCAACCAATTATCTCAATTTTTTGAAAGCACCATTCATTGCGACTCTGTTGCTAATTTGGAGGCCTTGTGTGTCAAGGCCTTCAGAGAATTTGGTGTCACACATTTCATTTGTGCCAACATCATGGGCCTTAAGTGTGCTCCTGACCGTGCACCACTATTTGGCACCTATGAAAGTGACTGGATGAAGCACTATATTAGGAACGGTTATTATGTCGACGACCCACTTATGCAAAACTATAATGGCTTAAACGGAAACGGCCTTCCCTACTTTTGGTCTGACCTTCAAATGAACACTGTATTGTCACCATTTCATAACAAAATATTCAAGGAAGCTTGGGAGGCAGGGCTCCAGGAGGGTTTATTGGTTCCTTTACAAACTGGCGCTAACGAATATGCGGTATTTTCATATGCCGGATTAAATCTGAAACCAAATTTAACAACCAAAGGTACCTTGCATGCTATGGCAGTTCAGGCACATGCGCGGGCGCGGCAAATTTTACTGCTAGATAACGCCAGCAAGTTGATGCGAAATCGTGTCCATCATTCCGCAAAACCAAATGTATCAGCTTTAACAAATGCCGAAATAAATGTACTAAAGCTTCTTGCTGCAGATTTGGGCGCAGGCGCAATTGCAAAAACAAGAAATGTTTCGATTAGCACCGTGCGCAAGCACATAGCGTCGGCAAAAGACAAGATGCAGGTAGACGAATTAACCGGGTTGATCGCTACCGCGTATCGACAGAAAATTATCACCTAGAGTTGCATATATGGGCATATATGCCCAGAGACAGCGCCTATCAACACCACTATTTTTCCTTTAATCGCCTTGGACACAAAACACGATATAGCGATTGGGGGTCGTTGTGGCGGCAGGGTGTTGGCACTAATGTCAGATTGAGAAATAAAGCGAACTTCCGGCTTTTGCCGACACCCACTACCACTGAAACACCAAGGCGTCCTCACCTCAGGCGACATCAAGAACTGGCGCGCACCTCTTCAGGCGTAAATCTGTATGTGGTGTTACAAAATTGACAGTTTACATCGATATTACCATCCACACAGGCATGGTCGATATCATCGTCGCTAAAGTCTCGAATGACCGCCAGCAGGCCCTCCCGGGAACAGCGGCAACGATGCACCAATTGTTGCGGCGCAAAAACACGCACACCGTCTTCATGATAAAGCCGAAACAGCAGTTGATCCAAATCCAGCAATGGGTCTTGAAGTTCACTGGCTTTCACGCTCTGCATCAAGATGGAAGCGCGCTCCCATTCTTCTTTTGTATGCCGGTCAAGAATACGCTCACGACCCTCTTCACCACGCGCGAGATGCTGCACCATAATGCCGCCTGCGCGCCAGTGGCCTGTCACACTGTCACGGTCACAGCTAAGCCGGATTTCGGTCGGTGTTTGCTCGCTGCCAACAAAATAGTTGCGCGCTACATCTGAAAGGGTCTCCCCTTTTAAATCCACAATACCCTGATAGCGCTCCATCTGATCGCCCTGATCTATGGTCAGCGCCATATAGCCCGATTTCGACCCGACCAGCCCTTCAAAGCTGGGGTCTTTTCCGAAGGCAGAAAATTTCCCCTCGTCAATGTCTGCATAGCCGCGCAAACGGCCAATACCGTCTTCCCGGCGCTCAAAGTCAGCGACAATCATCGGCACAGGCCCGCCTGATTTCGTTTGAATAGTAACAATACCGTTAAATTTCATGATGGAGCCCAGCATGCCGGTAAGCACCAGCATTTCCCCTAAAATACGGGCTACGGCATCAGGATAATCATGAGCCTTCAATATCTGATCAGCAACCGTACCAAGCCGCACAGCACGGCCGCGCATGTCTTTACCCTCAATCTGAAAGGGTCTGATCTCATTATCGCGACTACCTGCTGGCTCGCCAACAACGATGGGCGTATCAGTCATGGCTGATGCTCCAAATTATTCATATTACCACCAGGCACAGCTAGCGCCTATATTTTACCAAGCGCCCAGGCCAACACGGCCTTCTGAGCATGTAGCCGGTTTTCGGCCTCATCCCAAACCACAGATTGCGGACCATCAAGCACACTGGCGCTAACCTCTTCGCCGCGGTGAGCGGGCAAGCAGTGTAAAAATAGAGCGTCCGGCGCGGCGGTTCTCATAATTGCATCGTCTACCTGATACGCTTCTAAAGCCTGCAGCTTGGCCTCGTTGTGGCTATCACCCATCGAACTCCATGTATCCGTAATAACGGCGCTAGCACCTTCAGCCGCCTCTGTCGCCGTACCAACAACATCAATTTTACCGCCCTCAGCTTCAGCCCAGGCAACGAGACTGTCTGAAGGGGCATGCCCCTGCGGACACGCCAGAGCAAGTTCAAAATCAAACTTAACAGCGGCCTCTATCAGCGACGTCGCAACATTGTTGCCGTCTCCAAGCCATGCAATTTTTCGTCCTTCAATAGGCCCCAGATGTTCTTCAATTGTCATCACATCCGCCATCAACTGGCAAGGGTGAGACCGGTCAGTCAACGCGTTGATAATCGGCACACTTCCCTTTTGCGCCAGCTCTAACACTGCCTCGTGGCTATTGGCGCGGATCATAACTGCGTCCACATAACGACTAATCACTCTGGCCGTATCAGCCACGGTCTCTCCGCGCCCCAGCTGCATGTTATCGCCCTGCAATATCACACTGGTCCCACCCAATTGCTGCATGGCCATCTCAAAGCTGATCCGGGTTCTTGTAGATGACTTTTCAAAAATCATCGCCAGCGCATGGCCCTTAAGCGGCGCGCCCGCATCAACGGCACCTTTTGGAAGGCCCCGACGGGCCTGTTTCCATTTTTTGGCGGTCTCTACAATATGCCTCAGCACAGGGGCTGGAATATCTTTCAAATCAATGAAGTGACCACCGGAAAGCATTTGGCTCATAAGCCTGCCCTTTCAGCCTTTAGGCGCTAGTCGGCTTGTTTGCTAAAATCGGTAAAAGCCTCATCGAGCAGGCCCATGGCCTCGTCGATGTGGGTTTCGTCCAAAATGAGAGGCGGCAACATACGTACCACCATATCGCCAGCAACTGCGGGCAGCATGCCGCGACCAATCAGGTCGCTCACAATATCGCGCGTTGGTATCGACGGCACACGAATGCCGAGCATCAACCCCTTGCCGCGCACCTCTGTGATCAGTGAGTGCTTTTGCATCAAAGCCGCAAGCCGTGCGCTCAAAAGATCACTCATTTCCTGAACATGTTCAAAAAATCCGGGTGCCAGCATCACGTCTAAAACGGCGTTACCAACCGCCATGGCCAGCGGATTGCCGCCGTAGGTGCTGCCGTGAGTGCCAACGCCCATACCTGACGCAGCTTCTTCTGTTGCCAGACATGCCCCGAGCGGAAAACCGCCACCGATGCCCTTTGCACAGGCAACAATATCGGGTGTTATTTCAGCCCATTCATGGGCGAACAATTTTCCCGTACGTCCCATGCCACACTGAATTTCATCCAGCACCAAGAGAAGCCCATTATCGTCGCATAATTTACGCAGTGCACAAAGTTGCTCGGTTGACAGGGGACGAATGCCTCCTTCGCCCTGCACAGGTTCAACCATTATGCCGCCGGTCTCCGCGCCGATGGCCGCTTTCACCGCATCCAGATCACCAAATGGCACCACATCAAATCCGTCAGGTAACGGCTCAAAGCCTTTAGTGAGTTTTTCCTGCCCGGCAGCAGCGATGCCTGCGAGCGTACGCCCATGGAACGCCGAAGCCATGGTTACCAGCCGATATTTGCCCTTGTTGCCTTTATCATAATGATATTTGCGGACCATCTTGATGGCGCATTCGATCGCTTCAGCGCCAGAATTGGTAAAAAACACTGTATCCGCAAAACTGGCGTCTGTTAGCCGCGCCGCCAGTCGCTCACCTTCAGGGATGCCGTAGGTGTTTGCAGTATGCCAAAGCTTTTGGCCTTGCTCGGTGAGTGCTTTCACCAGTGCCGGGTGAGAATGCCCAAGGCACATCACGCCAATACCTGCATAAAAATCCAGATATTTTTTGCCCTCAGTATCATACATATACATACCGTCGGCTCGCTCAAAAGAAACAGGCTGTCGGGCATATACGGGCATCAATGGTGTTATCACGTGAGTTTCTCCCTCAGGCTTTTCTGGGGTCCAGGCAATTGCCCATACCAAAATAAAAACATTGTCCAACCAGCGCCGAATTTGCGCCAGCCGACAAGGCGAGGAGGATGCCTATCACCATGAGGGAAGTCAATGCTTGCAGCGGCTTTTTTAGCACCATTTCAGTTTGGCAAAAACACGCGCCACACCAAAAAACTAGGCCTTCAATCGGTAGCCTTTTTTAAAGACATAATAAACGACAAGCGTGAGTATCAAATTGATTGCGGCAGTATATAAAACGCCGGTCATCAGGTTGCTGTCTGCTCGGTCAATAAAACCGTAGCGAAAACCATCAATCATATAGAAAAACGGGTTGATCGACGAAAACACCTGCCAGCCGTCGCTCAGCCGTTCGATCGAATAAAAAGTGCCACTTAGCAAGCTTAACGGAGCCACCACAAAATTGGTGATGGAAGCGGAATGGTCAAATTTTTCTGCCCAAATGCCCGTAAGCACACCCATCAATGAAAGCATCATGCTGGCTGCGAGCGCAAAATACAGGATCGGCCAAATATGGTGCACTTGCATGGGAATTCCGGGCATAAGAATAAAAGCAGCCGCGACCGACATGCCAACAACAATGCCGCGGGTTACACCGCCACCGACAAAACCAATAGTAAGCTCAAGAGCGGAGAGCGGCGGCATAAGTGTATCAACAATATTGCCTTGCACTTTGGAAATCAGAATGGAACTTGAGGTGTTGGCAAAGGCATTTTGCAAAATTGCCATAACGATCAGCCCTGGCGCAAGAAACTGCGCATAGGGCAAGCCTGCGACCATGCGCCCGTTGCCGCCAAGTGCAAGCGAGAATATCACCATAAACAAAATTGTAGTTACTGCTGGAGCAGCCAACGTCTGTGCCCATACCTTCATGAATCGGCGCGACTCGCGTGCGTATAAGGTCCACAACCCGACCCAATTCACTGCTCCAATCGACCGTTTCCCTAGTTCCGGGAAGATATTTTGCACTTCTGTAGCCAAAGAATCGCTCCTATATCGCTCAAAAACCGGCGAAGACCCTAATATGGGCACAATTGGGGCCTTGGCAAGTGGGCATTCACGAGGATATAAGCAACATTAATTCGCCGAGCGCGACAATTTTTTTAGCCGTCATATTCAAGGGAATTAAAATGGCCTGGACCGAAGACCGTATCGAAGCACTTCGCAAACATTGGGATGCTGGCCTCAGCGCTAGCCAGATTGCGAAAGAGCTTGGCGAAGGCGTAACCAGAAACGCTGTTATCGGAAAAGCCCACCGGCTGGGGTTAAAATCTCGTCCATCACCCGTGAAAACAGATCGCGAAAAGAAAAAAGCGGCGCCAAAAAAGGTCGTTAAAAAAACCGGCAAGAAACTTGTTTCGCTGCTCGACCTTACAGACCGCATGTGCAAATGGCCTATCGGTCACCCAGGTGATGACGATTTTCAGTTTTGCGGAAAATCTTCGGAGCCAGGCATGCCTTACTGCGCTGGCCACTGTGCCGAAGCCTATCAAGCGCAGCCACCACGCCGCGACAGAAACCAAAAACCGCGCCAGCCTATTATGTAATTTGGCTGGCCGCTTTTTCTGAACTTAAGGTTACCAGATCACAAAAAAGCTATTCGAATGGGCTTGTTCCATTTGTCTTGGCCCATTAGCCTATTGGCGGGGCTGAGCAACTGCATCACCCTACACAGCAAATATAGGATAACCGGGAAGCTTTTATGAAACATCGCAAGGCATTAGCAATTTTACTGTCCGCAGCTGTCATGGGCGGTGCCATCGCACCGGTGGCTGCACACGGGAACGGTGAGCGCTTTTTTGAAAGCCAATACCGGCACGACGTGATGGAGCATTTTAACTATTCGATGAAAAAGCTTGTCCCCATATTGTTCAAGGGCGCTGGCCATGAAGACCACCTGCCAGCAATCGCCAAAATTATGGCCAATGCTGCGACGATGTCTAAAAGCGCATTTGAAAAAGATACGCGCGGCATGGAAGGGCACACCGAATCGAAGGATAAAATTTGGGATAATTGGGACGACTTTGCCAAACGGCTTGATAAGTTAGAGGCCGATACCGCAGCTTTCGTTGTGGCGACAGAAACCGGCGACAAAGCAGCAATTGTACCCGCTTTCAAGCAGGTGGGCAGCAACTGTAAAAGCTGTCACGACGAATATAAAAACAAATAACGCGCTCAAACCAGCGTTGAAATTGGGGCTTTAACAGCTCCTTTTTTTGCGCTGTTGCTACTATTCATCCCTGATATAGCATTTCATCGATTTTATTGATGACCTTGCCTGCGTCCAGCAACCAATCAGCTTCCAAAAGCCTGCCATAAGGCACAGGGCTTTGCGGCGGGGTCAGTTTTTGCGGTGCCGTACGCAACAAATGGTGCCCCCCAGTTACCGCCGCCGATATGACCTGGTCGGCAAAGCCGCCGAATAATGGGCCTTCGTCAACAACCAAGAGTCGCCCGGTTTTTTCAAGGCTGGCGAAGATCGTTTCCATATCAAGCGGCTGCACCGTTCGCGGGTCAATAAGATCAACACCTATGCCCCGTGTTGCCAACTGCTCCACCGCTTTTTCGCAGACCTTCTCCATGGCTGAAATCGCCACCACGGTGACATCATCGCCTTCCCTCACATTGCGGCCTTTGCCTATTTGAACAGCCGGTAACGTGTCATCTACGGCGGCCTCATCTTCATAAAGGCCTTTATGTTCCAGCATCACAACGGGATGCGGACTGGCGACCGCTGCTTTCAAAAGCCCCGCAGCATCAGCGGGCGTAGACGGACACACCACAATAAGGCCCGGCACACCGGCGAGCATGCCGTGCAAGCTTTGGCTATGCATCGCACCAGAACCGTCTCCCGCCCCCATCGTGGTTCGGATAACGAGCGACATGTCTATTTTATCGTTCGACAAATACCTGGTTTTCGCCGCCTGATTAGATATCTGGTCAAAGCATACGCCGATAAAATCGCAGAACATCACTTCGACGATGGGCTTCAACCCAGTCATGGCGGCGCCTACAGCCATGCCAACAAATGCTGTTTCGGAAATGGGTGTATCAATTATCCGGTCTTTGCCAAAGCGCGCAGCCAGCCCGGCGGTCACGCCAAAAACCCCACCAAGTTCCTTGCCGTCAAGCCCTGCTCCACCAACAATATCCTCGCCAAGCACAATAATGCTGGGGTCAGTTTTCAACAGCTGATGATGCGCCCGGTTAAGAGCGGTGGATATGGTCATGCGGCTGCTCACAGTGTCGCCCCGGAGCTCGGCGCTGGACACGCTTCAGCCATGTTCAGCGCCTCTGTTACAGCGTCCTGCGCTGCCTTTTCGGCTTCGGCTCGTACAGCAGAGCATGCTTCGGTATCCAGCTTCTCTGCCAAATCAGTTAACGGATCATCCGCCAAATGGTGCGCTAGATAATCAGCTTTTTCGCCAAAATAATGCCCTGAAAGTCGGGGGACTGACGCTTCAATAAAAGCCGGCCTACCAGTGCTACGCACAAATTCGACAAGCTCCGCTGCTACCTTCAATGCTCCCTCGCCATCATAGCCATCTACCGCCGCTGTTTTCAGGCCAAAACTTTCCGCACGAACCAGCAAATCGGCGTCACCGCTCGCATATGAGGCCGATGTCGACTGACCAAGCCCATTGTTTTCAAGTACAAACAAAAGCGGTAGTTCCAGTGCCACCGCCAAATTCATGGTCTCCAGCACAGCCCCCTGGTTTGCGGCACCGTCGCCAAAAAAAGTTACGGCAATACCTTCTGTGCCTTTGGTTTTTGCTGTAAGAGCTGCACCAGCGGCGAGGGGTACCTGCGCACCGACAATGCCGTTACTCGCGAGAAATCCGCTTTCCGGCGCAATTAAATGCTGGGTGCCGCCGCGCGCTTTCGAAAGGCCCCCTACCCGCCCTAAAATTTCTGCAGCGACCGCGACAGGGTCTGCCCCCATGGCAAGCGCAATACCGTGACTGCGGTGTGACCCAGTGACCTGGTCCTTTGGTCCGGAAAGCATGCTGCAGACAGCAACTTCAACCAGCTCCGCCCCGCTACATAAATGCACAAGCCCCGGTACATGCCCTGCCTCCGAAGCGACCGCAATATGCAACTCAAAAGCCCTGATAAAAGAGGCTTTCGCATATAGGTCGAGCAATTGCTTCATAACGATCCAGGTTTCCAATTTCGCAGTATTATCTAATAAAGGCTGAATGACAGATCTGCCAGCATGAATTGAGGAAAAAACTACTATGTTTATTCGTCAAAATGCGCGATAAGGCGCGCATTAGAGTTGACTCCCCCCCCATAATTCCCATATCTATATATGACTAAATTAGTCATATATTTAAAACACATATTGGGATTAAGGTGACCAGACGATGATTCGCCTCACAAATCTAGCAGACTATGCTGTAATTTTAATGTGCGAAATGTCGCATGCTGATCACCGGCTTAGCGCACAGGACCTTGCAGCAAGTACTGGCGTGCCAGTAACGACAGTATCGAAAATTCTCAATTTACTGAGCCGGGCCTCCCTTTTGCAGTCGCACCGCGGCATCAAAGGCGGGTTTGCCCTTAAGCTCGAGCCCGAAGACGTTTCTGTCGCGGAAATCATCGAAGCTATTGATGGCCCCATCGCGCTTACCTCTTGCGTTGACAGTGGTAAAGACTGCGAATGCGGATTTGATGACATCTGCGTCCTGCGCCCCAGATGGCAGCTTATCAGCAATGCTGTTCGCGGTGCACTCGCCAACGTCTCACTCAAGGAACTCGCTGAACCCGCCATGAGCGGCGGGGTAATGCCTGCGCTGGAAAAACGCATTCTTGGCCAACAAACTGCTGAAACCAAACAAAACGGATAGGCCCACGGCCGCGCCGTAGCGCAGCAACAGACCTCCCAACAAGGACAAAATAAATTGGCCGCAACGCTGGAAACCAAAAAACAAGTCGAAGAGATGGCCGGTGAGTATAAATACGGCTTCACCACCGACGTTGATATGGAAATGGCCCCAAAAGGGCTTTCCGAAGACGTTATAAGGTTCATCTCTGCCAAAAAAGACGAACCTGAGTGGCTTCTTGATTGGCGGCTTAAGGCATACCGTTCGTGGCTCAAGATGGAAGAGCCTGATTGGGCTAAGGTCAATTACGAGAAAATTGACTATAGCGATATCTATTTTTACGCGGCTCCCAAAAGCCAGGACAAGCCAAAAAGTCTCGATGAAGTCGATCCTGAACTGTTGCGCATGTATGAAAAGCTGGGCATCCCACTGCGGGAGCAAGAAGTTCTAGCCGGCGTGGAAGGCGCAGCAAAGGTTGCTGTGGACGCCGTGTTTGACAGTGTATCTGTCGCCACCACATTCCGTGAAGAGCTTTTAAAAGCCGGTGTGATTTTCATGTCGATCTCGGAAGCAGTCAAAGAATACCCCGATCTGGTGAGAAAATATCTCGGTACTGTTGTGCCCCAACGGGACAATTTTTTTGCCGCACTTAACTGTGCTGTTTTTTCAGATGGCACCTTTGTTTATATCCCGAAGGGCGTACGCTGCCCGATGGAGCTATCGACCTATTTCCGCATCAACGCCGAAAACACGGGCCAATTTGAACGAACGCTTATTGTCGCAGATGAAGGCTCCTATGTTTCCTACCTTGAAGGCTGCACAGCGCCCATGCGGGACGAAAATCAGTTGCATGCTGCTGTCGTGGAGCTTGTCACACTTGACGACGCCGAAATAAAATATTCGACCGTGCAAAATTGGTACCCGGGCGACAAAGACGGCAAAGGTGGTATCTATAATTTCGTAACCAAACGCGCACTTTGCAAAGGCAAAAACTCTAAGGTTAGCTGGACCCAGGTGGAAACCGGCTCAGCGGTGACATGGAAATATCCCAGCTGCATTCTGGCGGGTGATAATTCTGTCGGTGAATTTTATTCGGTCGCGGTTACCAATAATCATCAACAGGCCGATACGGGCACAAAAATGATCCATATGGGCAAAAATACCAGCTCTACTATCATTTCCAAAGGCATATCGGCGGGCCAGTCACACAATACGTACCGGGGCTTGGTAAAAGTACTGTCGGGAGCAGACAATGTACGCAACTTCACCCAATGCGATTCGCTGTTGGTATCGTCTACCTCTGGCGCGCACACAGTGCCGTATATTGAGGTGAAAAACCCGTCTGCAATAGTTGAACATGAAGCCACTACATCGAAGATTTCAGCCGACCAGCTTTTTTACTGCCGTGCTCGTGGTTTAGACGAAGAAGAAGCAATTGCAATGATCGTTAACGGTTTCTGCAAAGAAGTTATGCAACACTTGCCAATGGAATTTGCCGTGGAAGCGCAAAAGCTTCTTGGCATTTCACTTGAAGGCAGTGTTGGTTGATACTTGATTAGAAAAAGATATTAAAAATGCTTAAAATCAATGACTTACATATCCGCGTAGCCGGAACCGAAATTATCAAAGGCCTGGATCTCGAGGTGAAAGCCGGAGAGGTACACGCGGTTATGGGACTAAACGGTGCCGGAAAATCGACACTCGCCAACACCATCGCCGGACGCGAAGACTATGATGTGACAAAGGGTAGCATCAGCTATTTGGGAAAAAACCTGTTGGACTTAGACCCCCACGAGCGAGTGGGGGAAGGTATTTTTCTCGGATTCCAGTATCCGGTAGAAATCCCCGGCGTTTCAAACCTGAATTTCATGCGAACAGCGCTGAACGGCATTCGGAAATACCGCGGGCAGGAAGCGATGTCTGCAGCTGAATTTATGAAGCTGATCCGCAGCAAAGCGTCGGCTTTGCAAATGGACCCGGAAATGCTGAAAAGGTTTGTGAATGTTGGTTTTTCTGGTGGGGAGAAAAAACGCAATGAGATGGTACAGATGGCACTTCTCGACCCCAAACTCGCAATATTGGATGAAACCGATTCAGGGCTCGATATTGACGCGCTTAAAATCGTCGCAGAGGGCATCAATACCCAGCGCCGCAGCGACACAGCCATACTGCTTATAACGCACTATCAGCGCCTTCTGGATTATGTGCAGCCCGATGTGGTGCATGTGATGATAGACGGAAAAATTGTGAAATCAGGGGGAAAAGACCTGGCACTGGAACTTGAGGAAAAAGGCTATGCAGCCGTAGCTTAAACCACCGCCAATAACCTGGAAACACTTTATGGAACCGACATTACTCAATCGTTATGAAGACCAAATGTGGGAATTGGTGGGCATGATGCCCGGGACCGAGGGCTTGCGTATGCGCGCCCTCAAGGCAGCCAGTGAAATGGGCTGGCCCAAAAAGCATGATGAGAAGTGGCATTATAGCGATACACGTGCACTTCGGGACACTGTTTTCCTTCAAGCAAAAGCAGCCACCACAGTACCAGGCATGCCAGCGCCGCTAGCCGCCGAGACAAGTGCGCGGCTGGTTTTTGTCAATGGCCGCTACAGTGAAGACCTCAGCGACATGGGTGATCTGTGGCAAGCCGCGCAGGTGCGCCCTCTCGCCAATCACCTTATGAGCAACATGGACCGTGCTGATGAATTGGTGCGGGGCAAAGACGCGGCCACCTGCCTGAACACCGCCTTGATGCGTGACGGCATGGTGCTCTCAGTTCCCGCAGGTGTAGAGATCGAAGACCCGGTTGAAATTATCCATATAACCGAAGACAACGCGGACGCCGCCAGCCATTTGCGCCATATTATCGAACTGGGTGAGGGAGCTTCAATCACTCTGATCGAGCGCTATGCGGGTGATGCCAACGGCTATTGGACCAACAGCGTGTTGCAGGCCCGCATTAGCGAAAATGCGTCCCTGCACCATATTCGCCTCCAGGAAGATGGTGCGAATGCGCATCATACCGGCAAGGTTTTTGCCAACGTGGGCACAGATGCCAATTATACGGCCACCAACCTTAACTTGGGTGGCGCTTTGTCCCGCGTGGAAGTGAATGTGCGGCTGATGATCGACGGCGCATCGGCCACCGTTGACGGGGTGGCGCTTGCGGCCACGGCACAAAGCCATGACACCTATACCCAAATCGAGCATTTAATGCCCAACACCGATAGCGACCAATTGTTTCGCACCATTGCGGACAGCCGGGGGAAAACGTCGTTTCAAGGCAAAGTTATTGTTGCGAAGGATGCGCAAAAAGTTGAAGCCGAGCAAAGCTTCAAGGCGCTTGTTTTTGACAAGACCGCAGAAGCCAACGCAAAGCCAGAGCTTGAAATTTTGGCAGATGATGTCAAATGCAGTCACGGAGCAACGGTTGGTCAACTGGACGAAAAGGCAATTTTTTACCTCACAAGCCGAGGAATTGACCCAGCTACAGCACGCCAGATGTTGGTTGAGGCTTTCACCGCCGACGCCCTCAAGGCGATAGAGTTTGACGATGTTAAAACCGCTGTTTTAGAGCGTATCAGCGAATGGATGGCAGCACGGGCAGACAAAGCCATTTTACAAGAGTAACCAAAAACCATGATGCAAAGCGCACAAAATATAGAAACACTGAATGTTAGCGCGGTTCGCGCCGAGTTTCCCATATTGTCGGAAACGGTTTACGGCCACCCGCTAACGTTTCTTGATAGTGCTGCCAGTGCGCAAAAACCGCGTGTGGTTATTGAGGCCGAAAAATCGCTCTATGAGCATTATTACGCGAACATCCATAGAGGCGTTTATAAATTTAGCCAGGACGCAACAGAAGCCTATGAGAATACACGCGAAACTGTGCGGGCCTTTTTAGGTGCAAAATCAACACGCGAATGTATTTTTGTGCGCGGTGCTACTGAAGGCATCAATCTGGTGGCGCAAACCTGGGGACGGACCAACCTGAATGCGGGTGATGAGGTTATCCTCACTTGTCTTGAGCACCATTCGAACATTGTTCCGTGGCAAATGATTGCCGAAGAAAAAGGTGCGCTGATCAAGGTGGTGCCTGTGCTTGAAGACGGTTCGATTGATATGGTCGCCTACCGGGGGCTGCTGAGCGACCGTACCAAAATGGTCGCTTTCGCGCATATATCAAACTCAATTGGTACACGAACGCCGGCCAAGGAAATTATACGTCTGGCGCACGCTGCAGGCGCATTGACGCTGGTAGACGGATGCCAGGCTGCACCGCATATGAAAATAGACGTGCAAGACCTAGACGCCGATTTTTATGTTTTTTCTGCACACAAAGCTTATGGCCCTACCGGTGTTGGAGCACTGTACGGTAAGGAAACGCTCCTCGATGCCATGCCGCCGTGGCAAGGCGGTGGAGACATGATCTCCACTGTTAGTTTTGAAAAGACCACCTTCAACGACCTGCCGTATAAATTCGAGGCTGGCACGCCCAATATCGCAGGCGGCATCGCCATGGACGCAGCGCTAAAATATATCAGTTCGCTGGGGTTTGAGGCCATTGAGGCCCACGAAGCCGAGCTTCTTGACTATGCTACCAGCCGCCTAACGGCGCTCAATAGTCTGAAAATTATCGGCACAACACCGCAAAAGGGCGCAATCATCAGTTTTGTCATGGAAGGTGCTCATCCCCATGATATAGGCACAATCCTCGATCGGCAGGGCATTGCTGTGCGGGCCGGGCATCACTGCGCCCAGCCCATTATGGACCGTTTCGCTATTCCGGGCACAGCGCGTGCAAGTTTTGGCATTTATAACGACAAAGACGATGTCGACCGGCTGGTCGATGGTCTGAAAAAAGTAATGGACATCTTTGGATGACGGACAACAAAAATACACGTGATATTTTGGATGTATCCTCCCGCGCGGAAGACACACCACAGAAATACCCGCAGGAAAATATGCCCTCAACGGCGGCGCGGCCTAGTGTAAGCCCGCAAGAAGGTGGCTATTTTCTGAATAAATTTCTGGAAAAAAGCGATGATGAAAACCAGGAGACCAACCCTGCGACCGAAGAACCGGCTGAAGCATCCGTACAGTCTTCATCCGAACAAAATGGTCCCTTGCCAGAAAACACCGAAGTGTTGAAAGAAAACATTGTCGCCGCTCTACAAGAAATTTATGACCCTGAAATTCCCGTCAGCATTTATGAGCTTGGTCTGATTTATGATGTGGATGTAGCCGAAGATTTCTCTGTCAGGGTCCGCATGACGCTTACCACGCCGCACTGCCCCGTAGCGGAAAGCATGCCGGGCGAGGTAGAGCTTAAGGTAGCTGGCCTACCCGGTGTGAAATCATCAGAAGTACTATTGGTTTGGGAACCAGCATGGGACATGTCTATGATGTCGGATGAAGCCCGGCTCGAACTTGGCCTGTTGTAGAAAGCATTATTATGTCTGTCATACAAATAACCGATAAAGCCGCAGAACATATTCAGGCACTGCTTTCAAAAAGCGAAGATGCTATTGGCATTAAGCTCGGCACCGAAACGCACGGCTGTTCGGGCCTTGGCTATACGGTTGACTATGTGACCGCGCCAGACCCGGAACTGGAGCTAGTGGAAGACAAAGGTGTGAAGGTTTTTGTAGACCGAAAATCGCTGTTGTTTCTCTTGGGCACCCAGATGGACTGGGAGGACAGCACTTTTTCAACCGGGTTTAAATTTTCCAACCCCAATGAAAAAGGCCGCTGCGGTTGCGGCGAAAGCTTCCACGTATAAAGAGGGCCAGGATCCAATCCTATACCCAACTTTTCCAGTGGCTTAAATCGAGGCCGGTAAGTTCAGCTGTTAAGCGCGTGTCTTCAGCATATAGCTGTGCCAGATAGCTTGCGTCGTCGTCAGAGATGCTGCCTAGGTCACTGCGCTTGGCGGTTGGCAAGATGATTTTGTTGGTTGGATGCGTTTCAAACCGGGCTACACCGATAAAGTCGCACACACTGTCAAGCACTGCGGGCAGGTTATTTCTCATGGCTGTATTTTCAAAAACCATCAACTGCTCACGAGGGAAATGTTCCAATATCCGGTTGATCTGAGGCGCGTAAAACCCGCGTTCCACATAGCTAAGCCTCCTGACACCAGCGTTCTTTGATACATCTTGTGTGTCAACACGAAGCCGCCCTTTGCGAATAGCCGCGTGAAATTTTAGCCGCTCTATGCCACGAGACGCCTGCATCTCCCATTGGGAGTAAGCACGCGCAACAGGGTCCCGAAGAATAAGAATAAGCTTCATATCAGGATTATAGGCTTTAATTCTACCAGTAGAAGGGGGCCAAAAGCTGTAAACAGGTGTTACCTGGCCATAAACCCGTTGGCCTTCTGCTTTAAAAAATCGGTGAAGCCGGTCATAATTTGGCGCACGCCAATCTATGGTCTCGTCATCAAAATAATGAACTTCTTTCACTTTCGGCAGAGCAATATCAGGGTGCTGACGCAAAAACGTGTCGAGTGCAGTTGTGCCCGCTTTTTGTACGCCTGCTACAAGGAATGTAATTTTCACTGCTGCCCTCCCGACCTTCAATAGCGATAAAGGCGTCGGGGCTATTTGACAAGGCACCCGCGTAGAAAGACCGAGCTTAAGTGACGCCTATTTGGCGAAATATTCAGCAAGCAGTGTCCTTGTTTTCTTGCTCACGCTGGGCAGCCTTGGCTTCCGCTGCCTCTTCACGCACCTGCATCATGTCTATTGCCAAATGTTCCGCGCCGCGTTCATGCGCCAAATCAATCTGCTTTTGACGTTCTTTGGAGCGTTTCTTTCTATCTTCTGAAAGGCTATCAAAACAGCGCGGGCAGCTTACGCCGCGCTCATATTTTTCAGACTTTTTATCGTCTTCTGTTATTGGCCAGCGGCACCCGTAGCACTGGTCGTAAGGGCCTTCCTTGAGCCCGTGGCCAACGGAAATACGGCTATCAAACACAAAGCATTCACCCTGCCACATGCTATCGGTCTCAGGGATTTCTTCCAGATATTTCAATATACCACCTTCGAGATGATAAACCTCATCGTAGCCCTGCGCCTTCATAAAAGCGGTTGATTTTTCGCAGCGAATGCCGCCCGTGCAAAACATCGCGACCTTCTTTTTGCCGTGCAGCATCTCTGAATTATCTTTTTCCCACTGGGGAAACTCACGGAAGGTGGTGGTCTTGGGGTCAAGCGCACCTTCAAACGTGCCTATGCCTACCTCATAATCGTTCCGGGTATCCACCAGCACCACATCCGGGTCACTGATAAGCGCGTTCCAATCAGCTGGTTTTACGTATGTACCCACAATCGCGTTTGGGTCTGTACCTGGCACACCCATTGTCACAATCTCATTCTTCAGTCGCACTTTCATCCGGAGAAACGGCATCTCCGAAGCCTGGCTTTCCTTGTGCACAAGGTCGCTGAAATTCTCGTCTGCATGCAGATGTGCGAGCAGCGCACGAACGCCAGCTTCTGGTCCTGCGACGGTGCCGTTGATGCCTTCTTCGGCGAGAAGAAGCGTGCCCTTGACGCCGCCTTTTTCGCATACAGCGAGCAAAGGAGCTTGTAAGTCTTTGTAATTTGGCAGGCGCACAAATTTATAAAGGGCGGCTACAAGAAAATCAGTCACGGCAAAGTCCTAACAAACTATGGTGCGCAGCAGCCTGCCGCGCCGGTTCGGCGGCGTTCTACCCCCTTTACCCGCATATGACAAGCTGTGTGCGGCATATTGACCGCCTCGATCAGTTAAAATATCCAGCGAGTTGCAACAACGCCTAATCCCACGCCAAACAGAAGCGTCAAAGTCATCAGCATCACAACAATAACTGGCGACAAGGCTTTGCGGTTTTTCGATTGCTGAGCTTCTGGAACCACAAGCTCGGCACGTGACAGCTCCAGAACCGAGCAAAGCTCCATCACAGTCTCGGGTGCCGCGCTGCCAAAGCGTTCTACGCGCTGGATGGTGCGCAGGCTAAGGTCGCAAGTGTCAGCCAAATGCTGCTGCGTCCAACCGCGGGATAAACGCGTTTTACGAACAAGAAGGGCATTAACGTCCATGAGTGATTCCTCTGGAGCCATTACGGATTAAATTCACCTTATAATTTTTTCCGCATAAACACGGAAAAAGCGAACATACCTAAAGTCACCGCAATTATCGCAATCCCCGCAGTGCCAGCTTCCATCTTAAAGGTTTCGCCTGTGGCAAGAGATTTTCCATAAGCAACGCCTCCAGCCCCTGCAATAAAACCCGCAATGAATATCGGCCATACGCGCTTGAGAATACTCTTGAGCGTGCCATCAAAAAAAGAAATTGCTTGTTCACCGATTAGCTGAGTGTTTTTGTAGATACTGCCTCTCATTTGTCCCGCATACCACCTCAGAAGCTTCAGTTCTAAAATATAGTTAGCGCCCTCATAGATAAATTCGTGGCGGCTATTGAACGTTAGCCCAAGATTTTCAGATACCAGCTCATCATTAATATAAACCCATTCCTGGCCGGAAAACGTAGAGCAGTGCACGGTGATATCGTCGTCACCGTCTTCGAAATGCCACCAATAACCCTTGCTAAAGCTTACGTGGCCAAATTTTTTATCATATATATCGCCGTCGTTTTCGGGCGGGGTTTGAATATCTTTCAACATCCGAAAATCACTCCAATCAGGCATATTAGTTTTATACCCATTTTTTCCCCAGTCGAGCACATACCTCGAAGGCACATGCCTTTCTAAAATTAAAAGCACCATTGCTTTGGTTTCCTCAATGTGGCGGAGCTCGAATAGAAATACAGCGACAACGATGTGACAGTGGCCCTTACTGTCATATGACAACTATGGCTGTCGCATGGATATTATTTAATTTGTTGACAAATTTTTTATGTATTATTAAAAATAATGCCATATCTAATAACCAGCCCGATTGGGGGGACAACCGCATGAATAAAATCGTCAGCTTTCATCTGCCCGACCCACCAGACCCAAAAACCGTGCAGCAGATCAGGCGCATCAGCAAACCAATGGAGTTTCTTGCCACCTTCATGCTTTTAGGCCTGGGTTTAATACTGATGTTAGGTGTTGCGGGGCTGTTCCTTTATGAAGGCCCCCTCCTGCGTATCGACGAAGGCTCGGCATATATCTTTTTTTCTGTCGAAGAAATTGCCACTGTGCCAAACTCCACTGCTGTTAGCGATCTTTCGCTCTACACCCGCTCTGGCATGTTTGTGATCGTGTTTCTGCAGTATGCTCCGCTAATGTTGGTTCTCTGGGGGCTAAAAAGCTTATTCGCGCGCCTGAAAACCCACCCGGTTTTTGAAGGAAAACACGCACATATTCTCAAGCACATGGGGGCTTGGCTAATATTTTTCGCGGTCATTCCCTTTTTCACCGATATGATCGCTGAACTCGTTGGCAGCCCTGACCGAAATTGGTTCAAGTGGTCGAGCATTGGGGCGGTTCTGCTCGGCGGCCTCCTGGTCGTTCTCGCGCGGGTGATGCAGCACGGTGCTGACCTGGAGCAAGAAAATGCGAGTTTCTTATAATGGCTATTATCCTCAGGCTTGATGTCATGCTGGCACGGCGCAAAATAAAAGCCCGTGAGCTGGCCCGCGCAATTGGTATTAGCGAAACCAATCTATCGCTTTTGAAGTCTGGCAAGGTGGGCGGCGTGCGTTTCAAAACGCTGAATGCTATCTGCGCCTATTTGAACTGCACACCCGGTGACCTGCTGGAGTTTATCCCCGACGAAGACGAAACTGATCGCAGGCTGAAAGAAACAGCCTAAGCAACCATCCCGCGCTTTACTCGCCTTAAACGAAAAAGTGGATTTTTCGTGCTGGAGAACTGCGCGCTGAGTTTAAGGAAAAACCAATGAAGACTACGAACCTGTTTATTCTTATGACCATGCTGCCATTGCTTGCCGCCTGCTCAGACAGACTGAGCAACCACAAGGTTATCAAATCAACTATAGGCGCACCAGTTTCCAGCTTGAAAATGCTCAAATCCCTGGAAAATCCAGGGCCAATAGTCTTCGAGAAAATTCTGTCTATGGAGCAATACACAAGGCGTAGCGAACAGGTTATTTTAGCTGACGAGCTAGGGATCAAGGCCGGAATTGAGGATGCCGACGAGACCATCAGCATCTATTTTTACGCGCTCAGGCATCCGACAAAGGGCCTGTTCCTAATCGACAGCGGCATGCCAGAAAATTACGAGGATCACTTCAGTTTTTTGGCCAAACAAGCACTAAAAGACATGAAGTTTAAAATGGTTCAGCCAACCGGTCATTGGGTCAAAAATTCAGCAGATGAACCCGTCAAAGGCGTCTATCTAACTCACCTCCATTTCGACCATACCGTAGGAGTTGCGGATGTTGCCAAAGACATACCCATCTATGTTGGCCCTGCCGACGGGAGCCAGAGGGATTTTTCAAATCGTATACTCGGCAACCCTACCGACAGCGCACTGAAAAACCATGGCCCTCTACGCGAACTTGTCTTCACCGCATACGGCAACGATGTGTTTGACGGGATATTGGATATTTTTGAAGACGGAAGTCTGTTTGCCATACTCACACCGGGCCACACGCCGGGATCGCTGGCATTCATTGTCAACAGTACAGAAGGGCCACAGCTGATTATCGGCGATACTGTGCGCACCAAACTGGAGTGGACCCACAGCTTAAAGCCAACATGGTTCGCGGAAGGCACCGAAGAAGAAGTGGCAAAGTCTGCTAGCCAATTGAGACAACTTGCTGCATCCCACCCGGAAATTACCGTGCATCCGGGCCACCAAAGTCTGACAAAAACCGACAGGTATTGAGCTTAAAGAGCTTAAAGAGCTTAAAGAGCAGACAGCCGCATATTGTCTTTGGGCAATGAATAAAGAGAGCCATACATCAATATATCCACATTCTCACCGTCTTTGGTGAGCGGCAGTCCTATTGAAAAGAAGTCCAGATAGGAGTTTTCCACCCAGTTTAGCTTGTCAGTCACAACGTAAGGACGCTTGGTTTTAACAAGCCAGTCATATCTCTGTTTCAGGTGACTGTTCATCAGGGTAATCTCATCAAGATATTTTCCGGTTGGGTCAAACCCTATGGCACGCACCGATTCGGTACCAATAAGGCGAAACCTGTATCGCCCCGTATCATGTTCCACATCCACAAGGCTGATATGAGACAAAAATTTTGACATGCTTGCCGGATTCAAATCCACGCGCGTCGGCATAAGCGCGTCCCCCTTTACGTCAAGCCAATAGCGGTACACAGCCTTCAGCTTGGAGCCTGGCAGATCGTCGATAACAAAGTCTTCTATTAACTGGCTGGAATCCAAAACAGTTCCTTTTAAACCTTCGCCACAGGTGCTCAATCAACACACCGTGCATACCCAAATGCCCACGCCCAAGCTTTAGCGCCAAAAGATTAATAATCCGGAAATGTTTTGCCTCTGTTCCGCTCTATACTCAAAAAAAGCAAGGGTTTAGCTTGCAATTTGCCTCTAAGGAAAAAGGCGCCACATCTATATTATAATATCTAAAACGAGGCCATCATGAACAAAGACCTGATTCTACTCCCAGTATTGATCCAGCTACTCCTCACCATCAAACAATATATCCTGCTTCTCGCCGCCAAGAAAAAGGCCGTAGCCGCTGGTGAAGTAGACCTTGAGCGCCGTGGTCTCTATGACGATGCTTGGCCCATTTCTGTGGTCAAGGTTAACAATAGCATTCGCAGCCAGTATGAAATCCCGGTGCTGTTTTATGTGTTGATTGGTGTGTTTTGGGCGCTGGATGCTGTAGGGCCAGTCGTCCATGGCCTTGCTTGGGTTTTTGTTCTCAGCCGCGTCGCCCACGCCTATGTCCACACCGGCAGCAACTATGTGCCGCATCGGCTTCGGTTTTTCTCGGTCGGTGTTTTTTCGGTGATCTTGCTGGCGGTACTGGCTTTATACCGCCTTCTAGGCTGATATGATCTAGACAGTTTCTGCAATCAGCGCAATTGTGCTGTCTGGGTCAAAGGTATTTGCCGGACGGCTGGTTTCAGCCTTTTGCAGCCATTCGACCGTATCAAAATTATCGCACGCCGGACACAGAGGCGACCAGCCCTTTGGCTTGGAACCACACTCGCTACATTGCCAAAGTGCGCCGTCTTCCGCGTGCGCAAGGGCCGCTTCGATAGGGTCGGGGTCTTCCCCCAAAGCATGGGCCAGTGCGAGCCGAAACTGCCACGCCTCGCGGGACGGTTCTTCGCGAGTAAGCTTTTCCAAAACCGGCTTTGCTGCGTCATATTCCCCCGCGTCCATCAAAGCGTCCACCAGCAATAACAAAGAATTGGGGTGCTCGGGTTGGCTTTCTATCAGCAGCTTTACCCGCTTCAGCCAATCGGCCTTGGATTCAGCAATATCCAGTTCTTTGAATATGCGGGCCAAACCGGGGTGAGGCTCGCGCCGCCAGGCTTCCCGCACCAGCTTCTGCGCCCGCTTTTTCTGCCCGTCGGCCAGTTCAAGCTTGGCAAGCGCCACGGTCGCAGGCGGGAAATCCGTACGCAGCGAAAGCGCACGTTTATACTCTTTGCGAGCGCCAGCCCGATTGCCTTTCAATAGCATTTCTGCAGCTTCCGCATATGCAAGCGCGCCCTGATGCCGAACTGAAACCTCTTTTTCCATCAGCCCTTCCCGCACTACTTTTGCAAGCGCGCTCTCAGCCTCGGCCCAATTGCCTGCGGCAACCTCCAACGCAAACAGGGTTTTCAAAACCCACGGGCTTTTGCGATTTTCTTCAAAAGCGGCGCGCGCCAACCTCAAGGCCTCGCTTTCTCGGCCAGAGCGTCTTGCTTCAGCCAAAAGCCCGCGCAACCCTAAAAGCCGACCATCTGTGGTATCCTCCAGCGCCGCATAGCGTTTTTTTGCGCCCGCATGGTCGCCGCCGCGCTGGGCCGCTTCAGCAGCTATCAAATGCACCATGGGTTGCGGCGGTAGCAACACTTCGGCCTGGCCCACCAATCTTGCGGCTAGCTTGTGATCGCCGGCAGAAAGGGCAACAAGCGACTGGTTGAGCATCTTGAGACCGCGCGCCTGGCGCTTGATCACACTATTACTGCCGAGAACAGGCATGTCGCGCTTCAGCCACCCTGTGAGCCAAACGCCGGCACCTGCAAGCAGCATCAATGCCATGCTGGCGGCGGCCAACTCGGCAAAACTGGAATAAAAACGGAGGCCTTGAAAATCAATTGTTACGGCACCCGGGTTGTCAGCCAATAAAACTGCACCAAATGCCGCCAGAAAAAACAAAGCAAACCACAGGAAAATTTTGGTCACTGCGCACCTCCGGCGCGGGCAACTGTTTCATTTTGCGCGACAGCCCGGATAAGGCGGTCAAAGGCTCGCACAGTAGCAACATGGGTTTCGGCGCTCCTGCGCCATGGGGTTAAAGCTTTTGCGACAGCGCCTTCAAGTGCATCAAGGGCTTCGACGGATCCAGCCACATCACGCGCCAAAAGCAAGCGCTCGGCTTTTACAAACACGGCATCATCACCCGTAGCGCCCGCATCCGTGCGGCGGCTTGTGAACAGGCTCGACAGAAAACTGCCGTCTGCTTTTTCACCGGCGCGAAGGGCTGCGGCGACGGTGGGGTCAAAATCCCTCACCAATGAGGCATAGGGCTGTATGCCCTTGCCCGCGTTTACGAGAATCGCAATTTCCGCACCCATCAGTTGCTGATCCAGCGCTGGAAGTGCTGAAATGTCTGCGCGCAGCCCTGCCACCTCAGCGCCAAATGGCAATCCCGCGAGCGCCCTGTCTTTCATGCGGCTAAGCGAGAGCACCAACCTGCCGCGCGGTGAGCCCTCAAGCGCCCCTGCCGCCCTTGCCTGCACCGTATCCTCAACGGCGATCAGCCGAGCTTTAAGCTGCGCACTTTCGGCGCGAGCCAGCGCAAGTGCGCCCGTGAGAGCTGACAGTTCAGGGTCTACTTCACTATTCAGCAGGCTAAGCCGTGCAAGATCATCACTTAGACGGGTAATGTCGGCTTTAAGTCCAGCCAGTTCTGCGCTAGCGTCAGCCATTGCTGCTGAGGGTACTGTCGCAGCGCCTTGGCCGGCCAACAGGTCAACATCTGAACGCAACTGCTGCTGTAAACGGGTGATTTCATCTGCCGATTCCCGTTGCTGCGCCATGATCTCCTGGTGTCTGACGCTCGCTGCTTTAAGGTCAGCGATCTGGGTTTTGAGAGGGGCCAATTCGGCTCCTAAATCGGGTGCGCCAGTTGGCCCGGTATTTTGCGGATCTCGCTCACTGCGAAGGCCCAGCGATATAAGCCCCGCCTCAAAATAAGGTGACCCATATACTCCGCCCAAAAATGCAGCCAATAATGCGGCGGTTATCCAGCCCGCATTGCCGCCTTTTCTTTTGGTATCAGCAGGTGGCACTGTTTTCATGTCAGGGGCGCTGCCCTGTGCGGAAGCTTCTGAAATGACTTCGACCTCTATTATATCCGCTTCTTCGGTATCCGCTTGCTTATCGTTTTTTTCTGTCTCGCTCACCCGGCTATCCTTGCATTCAACTCAAGGGCCGGAGCCCTAGTCCTTCAACAAACCAAACAGTGCCTTTTCTGTCGGCAGTATAGCGCGCTTGATGCTGCGCCATGGGCCCAATAATTCGTTGGAAACACGCGGCGACAAACACAGCGCATCCAACTTAGGCAACCAGTCAGGGTGACCAGCTTCTGAAATGGCTTCTTCAAAGATAGTAGCGGTACGCGGCGAATAAAAGAGCACGGCATCAATTTCTCCCCGGTCCATCGCTTCCGCGACGGCAGGTGAGAACGACCGATTGGGCGTAGTTTGGTAAGTTACGGTGTTTACCGCATCGATACCTTCATCCTTCAAGACGTCGCTGATGTTATAGGCAATTTCATTGCCGCAAAGGTGGGCATAATCCCTTTTGTGGGTGTCGCCGCATTCCAAAAGAATAGGAACCAGTTTTCTCGCTGTCCCCGCTCCCACAGTTATGTTTCTAAACCCCATGTCCCGCGCGACCGCAGCCGTTTGTTCGCCTACGGCATAAATGGCCCGACCTTTTTCCCCGATATTCGCAAGGCCAAAACGCGCACCATTTTTACTGGTCAAAATCAGGCTTCGTGTTTCATCGGGAATTTCAAACGAAACAGGTGCAATATTGAGCATCGGTGCATAAGCCACCCTGTGACCCATCATTTCCAGCTTGTCGCCAGTTGATTTAGACTCGGTGCTTGGTCGCGTAATCAAGATGGTTTTCATTTGAACTCAGCCTCTGTTTCTTCTGCAAGGCGGGCAAAAAACTCTGCCCCCGCCTCGGCTTTAATTTGTTCACCCATTTCAGTCCCCAAGCGTACAGCGGCTTCCTTGCTGGCTTTTGCGCTTGCGTGCCGTTCAAAAACCTGGATGCCGTCCAGCGAAAACAACTGACCATGCATTAAGATTTCATTGTGCTGCATGGCCGCGTGCGCGGCAAGGGGTGTTCTACAGGAACCATCGAGCGCCGCCAAAAAAGCCCGTTCTGCTGCTACCTCAAGTGCCGTTTTTTCGCAGTGCAGCGGCGCAAGCCTTTGTGCCATGACTTCATCCGCATCGCGAACTTCAACAGTTACTGCGCCCTGCGCCGGCGCAGGTAGAAACTCGGTCAGCGCCAATTTTTCTGTCGCTACATCTTCCATATCCAGCCGTTTCAGCCCGGAAAGCGCCAAAAATGTGGCGTCAGCTTCACCGGCTTGCAATTTCTTAAGCCGGGTCTGCACGTTGCCGCGAAAGGTAATAACCTTAAGGTCTGGACGAGCCTTCAGCGCCTGCGCCCGCCGCCGCAAGGATGCCGTGCCAAGCACTGCATTTTTCGGCAAATCCAGGAAATGCGAAAACTTGCTGCTAATAAAAGCATCGCGCGGATCTTCACGTGGCAAGAAACAGCTCAAATGCAAGCCGTCTGGTAGTTTGGTTGGCATATCTTTGCTGGAATGAACTGCGCAATCTATTTCACCGGCCAGCAAAGCTTCCTCAATTTCTTTAGTGAAAAGCCCTTTGCCGCCCGCGTTCATCAGGTGCCGGTCTAAAATCCGGTCCCCCGAAGTTTTAATCACTTTGATTTCAATTTGGCTTTCGCTCAGGTCGCTGTGGGCTTCAATCAATTTTGCCTTAACGTCACGCGCCTGAACCAGCGCGAGTGGGCTACCCCGGGTGCCAATTTTGATCACTTGTTGCAAGCCCTAAGCTCCAGATGGTATGGCCAGATACCAAGGCCAATTTAATTACAAAAACAACGGCCACAATTTAGGCAGCCTCTTTAATATTAGCTTATAGAAGTATAAACCCGCGGCCCCAAGCCCAAAGACGGAATTTTGTCATGTCCAAGCAATCCCAACCTGAAAAAGGCACGCCTCAACGGCCCTTTGTTTTGGGTATTGAGACAAGCTGCGACGAAACCGCCGCTGCAATTGTCAGCGCTGACAAACAAATATTGGCGCACCGGGTATTGTCGCAAATTGACGCACACAGCGCCTATGGCGGCGTTGTGCCGGAAATTGCCGCCCGGCAGCATATTTCAAATCTGGATCATCTTTTGCGCGATGTGCTCGATGAAGGCGAAATGACCTTCCGCGACTTGGATGCAATCGCCGCTACAACCGGCCCCGGGCTTGTTGGTGGCCTGATGGTCGGCGTCATGACCGCCAAAGCAGCAGCCCGCGCCGCCGGAAAGCCGTTTGTGGCAGTGAACCATCTTGAAGGGCATGCGCTTACGGCGCGCCTTACAGAGGATGTAAACTTCCCCTATTTACTGCTTTTGGTGTCAGGTGGGCACTGCCAGCTTTTGGCCGTGCGCGGCGTTGGAAATTATGAACGGCTCGGCTCCACCATTGACGACGCCGTCGGCGAAGCATTTGATAAAACAGCCAAGCTGCTTGGGCTTGAATATCCTGGCGGTCCTTCAGTTGAAAAGGCCGCGCTTTCAGGCGATGAAAACCGGTTCCCCTTTCCAAAACCTTTGCTGAATAAGCCGGGATGTGATTTTTCATTCTCGGGGCTGAAAACAGCGGTGCGCCGCACTGCGGAAGCCTGCGCCGAAAAAGAAGGTGCGTTAAGCCATGCCGACCGGGCAGACATTTGTGCATCTTTCCAAAAAACCGTCGCTGAATGTTTGGTAAACCGGGTGAAAAATGCAGCCGCCGTATTTCAGGAAAAGGCCGGAACTGGTAAATTTCCGCTGGTGGTGGCGGGCGGTGTGGCCGCAAACGCCTACTTGCGCGACAAGCTGGAGACAGCAGCCCAGGATGAGGGATTTAGCTTTCACGCGCCGCCCATGGCCCTTTGCACCGATAACGGCGCGATGATTGCCTGGGCCGGGCTGGAGCGCTTTTCAGTTCACCCTGAAACAGATGATTACACCACGGCACCACGGGCACGCTGGCCTCTGGATACAAAAGCCGCTCCGCTAGTGGGCAAAGGCAAAAAAGGCGCAAAAGCATAAGGCACTTGCAGCAAGGCGCACATAAGGGCAAGCTGGCCGAAACGGGAGGCAATCTGTGCAGAAAATTGGCATTTTAGGGGCGGGAGCCTGGGGTACGGCGCTGGCGGCGGCGGCAGTGAACGCCGGTCGTGATACCTTGCTGTGGGCTCGGGAAGCGGAAGTTGTCTCAGCGGTAAACCAGGGCCATGAAAACAAACTGTTTCTGCCAGGTGTAAAGTTGGACAATAGCCTGAAGGCAACCGTTGATCTCGCTGATTTCAGTGACCGCGATGCTATTCTTATCGTAAGCCCAGCCCAACATCTGCGCAGCATGTCACTAGATTTGGCAGGACATATACCCGAGGGCGTGCCGCTTGTTATCTGCTCCAAAGGTATCGAAGTGTCCAGCGGCAAGCTACTCAGCGACGTATTAGCTGAAACTGCGCCCAATAATCCAGTGGCGATACTATCGGGGCCTACGTTTGCGGCAGAAGTTGCGCGCGGATTGCCGTGTGCTCTAACGCTCGCGGCTCGCGACAAATCCATTGGCGACAGCCTTGTGAAGGCACTCGGCCATTCAGCGCTCAGGCCTTATTACAACGAAGATATCGTAGGTGCCCAAATAGGCGGGGCAGTGAAAAATGTACTGGCCATTGCTACTGGCATTGTCGCCGGGCTCGGCATTGGTGAAAATGCGCGCGCAGCAGTTATCACCCGGGGTCTCGCGGAAATCAGCCGTTTTGGCAGGCTGTACGGCGCCAAAAATGAAACTCTTATGGGGCTATCAGGCCTTGGCGACCTTATCCTTACCTGCTCCAGCACCCAGTCCCGCAACATGTCGCTCGGTAAAGCCATAGGCGAAGGCCGCACCTTTGCTGATATCATGGCTGAGCGAAACACCGTCGCCGAAGGGGCTCATACGGTGGAAATTGTCCACAGAATTGCTGTAGACAAAGGCCTCGACATGCCCATCACCGCAGCGGTTTACAAGATCCTCAAAGAGGGCGAAGATGTGCGCACCGTTACAAACGAGTTGCTCGCACGGCCCTTCGCACCCGAAGGCAACTAAAACTTTTTAAAGATTACCGCCAAGGCGGGCACACAAACGCGGTTAGGAGAAACATATGCTCTTTATGATTTTAGCCCACGACAAAGCCGATAGTTCAGACCTGCGCATGAAGATGCGCCCGGCACATGTTGACTATATCAAAGGGGCGGCTGACCGCCTTAAATTTGCCGGGCCTATTATGTCTTCGGGCGATGAGCCTAAAGCCATTGGCAGCCTTATCGTGCTTGATGCCGCTAGCGAAACGGCGGTGCGCATATTTGCTGATAATGATCCGTACGCCACAGCAGGCCTGTTTGAGACCGTCGAAATCCGGCACTGGAAAGGCATGTTTGGAGACTGGGTCCCTGCGGAGTAAACCAGTGTGGCACATTGGTTAGTGAAATCCGAGCCCGGCGACTGGTCGTGGCTAGATCAACAGGGTGTTGACACAGAACCCTGGGACGGTGTGCGCAACTTTCAGGCACAAAAAAACATGCGCGCCATGGCAGTCGGTGATCAGGTGTTTTTCTATCATTCGGGAAAAACCCGCGAAATCGTGGGCATTTGCAGCGTAGCCCGTGGCCCCTACCCTGATCCAGACGATACCAGCGGGCGCTTTTGCCTTGTTGATCTGAAAGCAGAAAAATCAGCGACAGCACCCGTAACGCTGGCAGCCGTTAAGGCTGACGATCGCCTCGCGCATATCGCGCTCGTGAAACAGTCGCGCCTGTCGGTTATTCCCCTTGATCAAAGCGCATGGGATATTCTGTATGCCATGGGTGAATTCGGCTGATGCCGCGTCCAAAGCCACTCTATCTGCATGAAACACCAGCCGGGCCGGATGCCGGAACTCTGCTGGCCAAAATTGATGATCTACCAGCACACGGCGGTAAAGACATTCTTTTCAAAAACGGCGATCACCAGGTCAATATTTTCATCCAGAAGTCAGGCGATGCCGTGAATGTGTTTGAAAATAAATGCCCTCACGCCAGCACACCTTTGAATATGTTTGGCGACAAATTCCTCAGTCTGGACAGTGCTTCTATAATTTGCCGCACTCACGGCGCTCTTTTTGATAAAAACAGCGGTAAATGTACAGGCGGACCCTGCAAAGGAGATTATCTGAGGCCGGTGGCTTTTGAGGTCCGGGACGGAACTATCTATTCTGCCTGAAGAGGGCCTTACGACAGGCTTGGAAACTACGAACACTATAGGCGCTCAGAATAAGATACGGTCGAGGTATATGGCTAGATCATTACCGTACCCGACCGCCGCTGCCGCGTCGGTGTGTTGGTTACATTACCGGGCCGGTCAATGCTGATTACCCGCCAGTAAGACTGAGACCCGCGCTCGCGGATCACTTTTTTCAGCGTCATCGCATATTCAGTGTCGAAATAGATAATTTCGGTCGCCAGTTTAGTGCGGTTGCCCAATTTTCCCTGTCGGTTAAACTCTACAACCATCACCTTGCGTTTGCCGCCCGGCAGATCCAGCGTTTTTTCACCCAGCACCTCTAGCCGTGCCCACAGGTCATAACTGGTGCCTTGATCAATGTTCTTGAGGTTGCCTTTAAAACTGATGGTTTTACCTGGCTGCAGCGGAAAAAGTGGTTCCAGCTCATTTTCATCAAAATCCAGCTCCCACAAACCGCCGCCCGGCTCCATTCCGCTTATTGGCACCAAGCCGCGATATTCAGTGCGGCTGAACACCAGCTCACCGTTCCAGTTTGTAAACTCTGTGGTAACCAGCTTGCCGGTAACATCCGTAACTTCGGCTATCAGTTCATCGCGGTGATATTTGATGATGGCTTTGGTGCCAACAATCGCCGAAGCCGAAAGCGGCGCCTGCGCATTGGGCGCGCAACCGGCGACGAGCAGCAGAGACAGAAGCGCGAATACCTTCATAGTGGATTGCACTGACATCAACTCCAATTCCGACCCTAGCCCAAACAGTGTAATAGCATTGCCTTATGTGGGTTGGAAAGGCCAGACACGCAAGGATTTCTCATAACTTTAGTTTGTTACACAAAGAGGTTAGGAAAAACTTACCACAAGCGCTTGCCTGTCACGGCGAAATTTTGTCTGTTAAAGTCATAATTTCAAACTTCATGAGGTTGGGAAACCAACCATTTTGGTCAAACACATGACAATAAACATCCAGCGGTACGGCGAGCCAGTTCGCGGACGAATAATTTTGGCGCACGGCGCAGGGGCCGGGATGGACAGCGAGTTTATGCAAGCCACCGCAGAGGGATTAGCTGGTGCGAGCTTCGAAGCTATAGTGTTCAACTTTCCTTATATGGAAAAACGCATGGCCGACGGCAAGCGCCGCCCCCCGGACAGGGCCCCCAAATTACTAGGTCATTTCGAAGCCGTAATCAAAAATGTAGGCACAGACAGGCCACTGATTATCGGCGGCAAGTCCATGGGCGGGCGCATGGCCAGCATGGTGGCGGCTGCAGGCGATTTTTCGCTCGCGGGGCTTTTGCTGCTGGGCTATCCGTTTCACCCGCCCGGCAAACCGGAAAAATTGGCTGAACGAACCGGGCATCTGAAAAACATCAAAACTCCCACCTTGCTGGTTCAAGGCGAACGCGACACCTTTGGCGGCAGAACCCTTTTAGAAACCGTTAAATTACCGGCAAGTTTCGAGGTCTGCTGGATGCCTGACGGCGATCACGGCTTCAAACCCCGTAAAAAATCCGGCCATACGCTGGACGGTAATATAAAGTTAATGCTGAAGGCGATAAATGATAAGCGCTGGGATATGGGTTAATTCCGCGCCTTCGTCGTCCCGTACCCTGCCGGGAGGCAGGTAAACGACACGGGACCCAGGAGACAAAAATGCCTTCACCTTTGGTGAAGTCTCAATTTATGACTGGACCCTGGATCGCATCCGCCGCTATTGCGACGGGTCCGGGGTGACATTGAGATTACCGGGTATCGGTATTTGAGCCCTGATAGCCCTCTCCCTGAGGGAGAGCGTTGGGAGAGGGGCCACCTACCCTAGCGGTTCATGCGGTTTTCAATCAGGTCGTCCACCACGGCGGGCTCGGCCAGTGTTGACGTATCCCCAAGTTCAGCAAAATCATCCTCGGCGATCTTACGCAAGATTCGCCGCATGATCTTGCCTGACCGGGTTTTCGGCAGCGCTGGCGCAAACTGAATAAGGTCAGGCGCGGCAATAGGGCCGATTTCGCTCCTGACCCATGTTACCAGCTCGCGGCGCAGGTCTTCGGTAAACTCAACCCCCTGCGGCGGCGTGACATAGGCGTAAATGCCCTGGCCCTTGATATCGTGCGGATAGCCAACAACTGCGGCCTCAGACACACCTGTGTGTGCGACAAGGGCAGATTCCACCTCTGCCGTGCCCATGCGGTGACCCGACACATTAATCACATCGTCCACCCGTCCGGTGATCCAATAATAGCCGTCTTCGTCACGCCGGCAGCCGTCACCAGAGAAATATTCGCCTTCAAAGGTGGCAAAATAAGTGTCCTTAAAGCGCTGATGGTCGCCGTAGACCGTACGCATCTGGCCCGGCCAACTGTCGGTTATCACCAAGTTACCGGTGGCAGCGCCTTGTTTGAACTTGCCTTCATGGTCGGCGATTTCGAGCTTCACCCCGAAAAACGGTTTGGTGGCCGAGCCGGGCTTAAGGTCGGTAGCACCCGGCAGCGGCGATATCATCACGCCGCCGGTTTCGGTTTGCCACCAAGTGTCAACAATTGGGCAGCGTTCTTCGCCCACCACCCGGTGATACCAAAGCCAAGCTTCGGGGTTGATGGGTTCACCCACAGTGCCAAGGAGGCGCAGGCTGGAGCGGTCGTGGGCATTAACGGGGTCGTCGCCTTCGCGCATCAAGGCGCGGAGTGCCGTTGGCGCGGTATAGAAAATATTCACTTTGTGTTTTTCAACCACCTGCCAGAAACGCCCGGCATCAGGGTATGTAGGCACTCCTTCAAACACCACGCTTGTGGCACCGTTCGCGAGCGGGCCGTAGACGATATAGCTGTGGCCCGTTACCCAGCCCACATCTGCCGTACACCAGTAAATTTCGCCGGGTTTATAGTCAAAAACATATTCGTGGGTCATGGATGCCCACACCATATAGCCGCCGGTGGTATGCAGCACACCTTTGGGCTGGCCGGTGGACCCCGATGTATAGAGAATAAACAGCGGGTCTTCGGCGTTCATTTCTTCAGGTTCGCAGTCTGAGGAAACTTTCGCTGCCACCTCGTGGTACCAAACGTCGCGGCCTTCCGTCCAGCCCACGTCGTTACCGGTGCGCTTAACCACAATCACAGATTTCACGTTGGGGCATTTTTCAAGCGCTTTGTCCACATTGGCCTTGAGCGGAATGGGCTTTGAACCGCGCAGGCCTTCGTCAGCCGTGATCACATAATCTGATTTACAGTTCTGGATACGTCCAGAAAGCGCCTCGGGCGAAAAGCCACCAAACACAACCGAGTGAATAGCGCCAATGCGCGCGCACGCCAGCATGGCATAGACGGCCTCTACCACCATGGGCATATACAGCGTAACCCGGTCACCTTTTTTAATGCCCTCAGCGCGCAGCACATTGCCAAATTTCGAAACCTCGCGGTACAGATCACCATAAGTAATATGCTTTGAAACGTCTGGATCATCACCTTCCCAAATCAGCGCGGTAACATCGGCTTTTTCGGGCAAATGCCTGTCGACGCAATTCACGCAGGCATTGAGCGTACCGTCCTCAAACCATTTGATCGAAATATCACCAGTGAAGCTGGTGTTTTTCACTTTAGTGAACGGTTTCATCCAGCTGATGCGCTGCGCTTCCTCGCGCCAAAACCCGTCCGGGTCGGCGATAGAGCGCGCGTATTTTTCATCATATTCTTCTTTGGTGCAGTGGGTATCCGCGCGGGCCGCGTCAGTTACCGGAAAAACTAGATTTTCGCTCATGATATTTGTCCTCAAATAGTCCCGCGTGTGATCATGCCGCTTTGATACGGCCCTTGCAAGACCAAGCGTTGTCGCACCCGATTAAGCGGCCTTTATGCCCGCTTCCTCAAGCACCGCCAGATAGGTTTCCGGCTCAGGGCGAACCCGGTAGTTGTCGGTCTCGTCAGCCCAGATAACTGTACCGTCTTTGTCAGTAATAATAACGGTTGGCAGCACCGTGTGGCTACCGTAACCGAGCAGCTGCATACCCATTGGCGTACCAAAACGCGCTTCAATACCGAGAATTTTGGCGGCATGATTATTTGGGTCCCGCATAAACTCTAACCCGTCCGCGCCAAATTTTTTCGCGAGACTCGCCGTGTAGGACTGCGGTTGCGGTGAGATAAAAATTACCCGAGCGCCAAGCGTCTTGAGCTGATTATAGTTTGCCGCCATTTCTTTCACCTGCGCTACGCACAAGGGGCACCAGTTACCACGATAAAAAATCAACACGGCAGGACCGCCTTCAAAGGATTTGCTGGCAACGGCCTCGCCATCCGTATTCTCCAGTTCAAATTGCGGCAAGGTATTTCCCACCGCAAATTCCGATCCCGTTCGATCAAAGCGGGAATACCAATAGATATAAAAACCATTCGATAGAAGCATAACGATCGCCCTAGTTACCATATCGACGGGAGCGCCCTCTATAAACCAGCTATAAACGGTCAGTGCAAAACCGACAGCAGCAACAACCAGAGGAAAAAATAGAGCACTGTCTGCCAGACGTTTGCTTTTCAAGATCATCAAACGCGCCAGCAAAAACCAAACCGGCACCGTAGTGAACAAAAGCCCCAGGTTCGCGAGCCAAAGTTTTTGATCAACAAGAGCTTGAGCGCTGGTGCTGGCTAAGACAATCGCCAGCGTTATATAGACAGTGATAAAAATGGATTTAAGCATCAACTTTTCTCCCTGCACCCTTTACTAAAACCGATTGTTAAAACACTAAAGCCAAAGACGCCTTTCAAGGCAATCACTTCTGCGTGGGCGACCATATGCTTCATTGCCAAGCTAATGCTTGTTGCGACGAGCCCATCGTGATACTCGCAAAATCACCAGATGCAAGAAAGCCGCTAGCATGGACACAATAAAAAGCCCAGCCTTCACAAAAGGGTTCAGCGCCGTTGTTGGCGGTGCGGTTGCCATAGCCAGCGCGGCCATTTTCATGCGCCTTTCCGACGTGAGCCCAACAGCCCAGGCCTTTTGGCGGGTAACGCTTGCGTTGCCGCTGCTTTACATTTGGCTCAGGCTCGACGCTGACAGTCGGTCTCTTATGAAAACAGGGCGACAAGGCCCACAGGCAAAAACAGCTTTTATCGTTGGTCTGTGGTTCGCGGCTGACCTTTTTCTATGGCACTGGTCGGTAGAAAAAACGACAGTTGCCAACGCAACGCTGCTTGCCAACATGGCCTCTGTTTTCACCGCACTTGCCGCCTTCCTCTTTTTCGGGCAGCGCTTTCGCGCAAAATTTCTGGGTGGGCTGATATTGGCGCTGTTGGGCATGCTAGTTTTGGTGAACGGCAATGCGAGCCTGGATAGCAGTTATTTCATCGGTGATATGCTCGGCGTAGCAACTGCTGTTGCCTATGCTGGCTACATTATATCCGCTGCTCGCGCCCGCGGCACGCTCACCACGCCGATGGTTATGTTTGGGTCTGCCCTCACCACTGCTATTGTGCTTTTGCCGATGGCGCTTCTTGAAAGCGAGCCCTTTTGGCCGAAAGATCTTGTGGCATGGTTACCGCTTTTGGGGCTCAGCTGGTTCGCCCATGTTTTTGGACAGAGCCTTATTATTTACGGGCTAGCTCATGTGCCAGCAACACTTGGTTCGGTCACGCTTTTAATCCAACCCGTGATATCGGCGCTGCTCGCCTGGTGGATATTTGCTGAGGCGCTCGGGCTGGGTCATCTCGCTGGCGCAGTCCTGATTTTTGCAGGTATTGGCCTTGCACGCAGTAGCGAACAAAAAGGTGGCACAAAAAAACCCGCCTCAAAGACGGGTTAACTTCATTCAAGGTCAGGGCAACCTGCCCAACGCTTTTTCCTACCAGTCAGACATCATCGACGGGCCACCGGATTTTTTATTGGCAACAATACGCCACAGCATCAAATCACCCGATTCGAGAAGCTTTTTGCGCCGGGTCCAAAATTCGGCTTCCCGCATCAATGTCTGGATCATCGCCGTACCATTCTCACGTTTTGCGAGCTTTGCAGCCACTTCGTCTGCACCCGCCCACGCCTGGTTGATCATTTCAACATATTGGCGCGAAATATCTTCTGAAACACGCACCTGCATTCTTGATGCCTTAAGCATTTCCACCAAATCATCAGCCAAAACAGGATAAGGATGACTACGCTCACCTACCATCCACTCTTTATAGCGGTCACGGGCTGGGACGGCGTCGCTTCCAATCACATATTCAGTCATTAAAAACAGGCCACCAGGTTTTAGCTTGTCTTCAATGTTCGAGATCATTGAGGCTTTGTCTTGAATGGTAAAAAGGGCTTCTTTTGATATCGCCCGGTCAAACTTGCGGTCAAAACCTTCCTGGTTTTCCGTATCATATTGTTCGAGCACCACCTTGCGCTCAAGCCCGGCCATTTTCGAAAGCTTGTTACCCTTTTCAACAAGCATCCCGGATGTTTCGAACCCGGTGATCCAAACCCCGAAACGCTCAACAAGTACGCGGGCTGGTCCGCCAAGCCCGGCGCCGATTTGCAGCATCGACATTTCAGGGCTCAGCGCCAAAAGCTTGGAAAGTGAAATCACATAGTCCGGGCCGCCGGGACCACAAAAGCCCTTGCCCCAGATATACTGGGCAATATCAATGGTTTCTTCATCCCAGGGGTCAATGTTTTCCGCGTCGAAGTTTTTGGCTTCTTTGGGAGCCTCTTCTTCAGGCTCAATAAATTCGTCCGGCTGGCGGTCCTTCAGACGCTTTTTAATTTCGTCTGTATCATAGCCTTCCCACCAGGCCTTGAGGCGAAGCCCCATCCCAACTTTCGGATCCTTTTTTTTCGCTTTTTTCTTTTCTGCCACGTCCGAATTTCCACACACCACATTGGCCCAAGTCCCCACTTGTGCCACTCCCTGTTCCTAATCAAAACCGAACAGAAGTTTTTTTCAAGCCCTGATCCTATTATTTTCAGGGATACTCAGTCTTTTTCCGGCTTCTAGGTCCTTAAAACCGCACCAACAGATTTTTCTGCTGCTGCAACAACTTTCCCGGCAATGACTTCGATGTCTTTGTCGGCAAAGGTCTCTGTTGTCGGTGAAAGTGTTACGGAAACCGCTATTGATTTCTGGCCTTCGGGCACACCCTTACCTGCATAAACATCAAAAACAGACACTTGGCTGATATGGGTTTTATCAGCACTTTTAACAGCCCGCATTAGATCTGAAGCCTGTGTATCAGCGTCAACCAAAAAGGCGAAATCACGTTCTGCTGATTGCAGGTTTGAAATCGAGAGCGCTCCTTTGGCTGCAGATTTACCCCGTTTCGCGGGAATTTTATCCAGCATCACTTCGAAACCCACCATAGGGCCATCGGCGTCCATGGCCTTCAACACTTTTGGATGAATTTCTCCAAAGGCTGCCAAAATATTCTTGGGCCCAAGCCTGAGTGTGCCTGACCGCCCCGGATGATAATGGGATGGTGCTTCAGCAAACACCTGCAAGTTGGCGGTTGGAGCGCCGGCGGCCTCCAGAGCAGCAATTGCGTCGCGTTTTGCGTCATAAACCGTCACAGCCGCGCTTGCGCGTTCCCAGTGGCGTTCTGTCGCACCAGACCGCAAGCCTGCTGCCACCAGATATTGACCATTTTCCGTATCATTTTCGTAGATAGGACCCACTTCAAACAAAGATACGCCACCCGCGCCGCGGTCTTTGTTGCGCTGGGCAGCCTGCATCAGGTTTGGCAATATACTGGGCCGCATACAGTCAAGCTCGCTCGAGATTGGGTTCGCGAGAACAAGCTCATCTCCGCCGCCACCAAACATCTCTGCTTGATCCCGGCGCATGAACGACCATGTTACGGCCTCATGCATGCCGCAACTTGCCAGCCTACGCTTCACCGCACGAGAGCGCTTCTGGCGCGTGCTCAGGGTGGTACCAGCCTTATGGTCCACAGCAGGCAGCGCAACCGACGGAATATTATCATAGCCGTATATGCGCAGCACTTCTTCCACGAGGTCTGGTTCACCCACTACATCACAGCGCCACGAGGGCACTGTCACTGTGTAAGGGTCTTCGCCTTCAACACCAAACCCGAGTTTTTCGAGAATCGCGACGCTTTCGCTCGCGGGCAGGTCAACGCCGCCAAGTGTTTTCACCCGTGCTGAGCGGAAATTAACAGTGCGGTCCCACACCGTATCCGTTCCCGCTTCAAACACATGGCTCACCTCACCACCGCAATGATCGAGGATCATTCTGGTTGCTATTTCCATGCCGTCGCGGATGAAAAGCTCGTCAACGCCGCGCTCAAACCGGTAACGCGCATCAGTAATAAGACCGTGGTCGCGCCCAGTGAAGGCCGTGCGGACCGGGTCAAAGAGCGCCGCTTCAAGAATAACCTCAGTGGTGTCTTCAAGGCAGCCAGTATCTAGCCCGCCGATAATGCCGCCAAAGCCCTGTGCGCCAGCATCGTCGGCGATCACGGTTTCACTGCCGTTTGCGGTGTATTCCTTTTCATCAAGCGCGGTGAAACTTTCACCAGCCGTCGCCATACGAGCTTTCAGGTTACCCGTAAGCTTGCCCGCGTCATAAACATGCAGCGGCCTGCCGTAGGCGTGGGTAATAAAATTGGTAACGTCCACAAGCGCCGAAATAGGCCTGAGGCCGATGGCCTTCAAGCGGTCTTGCAGCCACTGGGGGCTCGCGCCGTTTTTCACACCGGTGAATTTGCGGCCCAGGAACTGGGTACAAGCGGCCTTATCATCGCCGGATAGCTCAATGGAAACACTGATATCACTGTCGAAGCTGCCTTGAACCTTCGGCACATCCAGCGCTTTCAAACTACCTATGCCCGCAGCGGCCAAGTCGCGCGCAATGCCGTAAACGCCGAGACAGTCTTGTCGGTTTGGGGTGATTTCAATATCAATCACCGGGTCATCAAGCTGCATATAATCTGTGTAAAACGCGCCAACAGGTGCGTCGTCCGGCAGCTCGATAATGCCGTCATGGTCGTCGCCGAGCTCAAGCTCCTTGGCAGAGCACATCATACCAACTGACTCGACTCCGCGAATCGACGCCTTCTTAAGCGTAACATCAATGCCGGGAACATAGTCGCCGGGACGGCCAAGCACCACTTTGATGCCTGCGCGCGCATTCGGTGCACCGCAAACAATTTGAAACTCTTCCATACCGTTCGATACACGGCAAACCTTCAGTTTGTCGGCGTCCGGATGTTTTTCAGCCGCCAGCACTTCTGCCACCGTGAAAGGCGCGAGCGCTTCAGCGGGGTTAGTAACACTGTCCACCTCAAGCCCAATGGCGTTCAGTTTTTCAAGGATTTCCTTAAGGCTCGCCGCTGTTTCCAGATGGTCCTTGAGCCAACTTAGTGAAAATTTCATCGGCTGAGCCCCCCAGCGAGTGTCGGCAGGTCAAGCGCCCTGAAGCCGTAATGCCGGAGCCAGCGGAGGTCGGCGTCAAAAAAGGCGCGCAGGTCGTTCATGCCGTATTTGAGCATGGCCAAACGGTCAATGCCGCAGCCAAAAGCAAAACCCTGATAAACGGTCGGGTCGAGGTTGCAGGCTTCCAGCACTTTGGTGTTCACCATGCCGGAGCCGAGAATTTCCAGCCAGTCGTTACCGTCCCCAATTTTCACCATGCCGCCCTCAAAGCTGCACTGTACGTCCACTTCCATCGAAGGTTCCGTGAACGGGAAATAAGAAGGACGCAGACGAAGTGTTACGGCGTCGACTTCAAAGAAGGCTTTGAGGAAGGCCTCAAGCGTACCCTTTAAGTGCCCCAAGTGTGTGTCCTTGTCGATCACAAGGCCTTCAACCTGGTGGAACATGGGTGTGTGGGTGGCGTCGCTGTCAGACCTATAGGTGCGGCCGGGCGCAATGATACGGATCGGCGGCTCTTTAGACATCATGGTTCTGATCTGCACCGGGCTTGTATGGGTGCGCAAAACCTTGCGCTCGCCCTGCTCATTAGCCTGCAGATAAAAGGTGTCATGGTCCTGGCGTGCCGGGTGTTCCTCCGGGATATTGAGCGCGGTGAAATTATGGAAGTCATTTTCGATGTCAGGCCCTTCGGCTACATCAAAACCGAGGCTCGCAAAAATTTCTGAGATTTCATCCATCACCTGGCTGATGGGGTGCACACTGCCGTTTGCGTGCGGGCTAGCTGGCAGGCTTACATCCAGCCGTTCGCCCGCCAGCCTGGCATCTAGCGCCGCGTCTTCGAGCACGCTTTTACGCGCGGCGATCAGGTCAGCCACTTCGCCTTTGAGGCTGTTGAGCGCGGGGCCCATCACCTTGCGCTCATCTGGGCTCATACCGCCGAGGCTTTTCATCAAGCCTGATACGCTGCCTTTTTTGCCGAGCGCCGCGACACGGATAGCCTCAAGGCCGTCCAAGTCTGAGGCGGCGTGAACATCAGCCGAGATGCCATCTTTCAGTGATGAAATTTGTTCCTGCATGGTTTTTCCGTCTTCACCCAAATATCGTCTGAATATGCTTTAACCATAGAAAAGGGACCTCGCCAACAGGCAAGGCCCCTCTAAAACGTTTTGATCGCTTGTGGGAAACCCTTTTGGGTTCGCCAGAAACCGAGCTTACTTAGCTAGAGCGGCCTTCGCCTGTTCTACTAAGCTTGCAAAAGCGGCTTCTTCGTGGACAGCAAGGTCACTGAGGACCTTACGGTCGAGCTCAACACCTGCGAGCGAAAGCCCGTGCATGAACTGGCCGTACGGCAAGCCCAGCGCGCGTGAACCGGCGTTGATACGCTGGATCCAGAGAGCGCGGAAAGTGCGCTTCTTCGCTTTGCGGTCCCGGTATGCATACTGGCCGGCTTTCTCTACAGCCTGACGAGCAACTTTAATTGTATTCTTACGGCGGCCCCGATAGCCTTTAGCTTCCTCGAGTACCTTCTTGTGACGTGCGTGTGATACTACACCGCGTTTAACACGTGCCATGATATATCTCCTTAACCTTTAAATTTCGTCGGAAATCCCGAGGGGGACTTAGCCGTACGGCATAAACTTTTTTACGATTCTGGCGTCACAGTCCTTGAGGATTGTGGTGCCACGCAGGTCGCGGATTTGCTTGTTCGTGCGCTTGATCATGCCGTGCTGTTTTCCAGCCTGGCCAGCGCGCACTTTACCAGTGGCAGTGAGTTTGAAACGCTTTTTAACGCTCGCTTTGGTCTTCATCTTGGGCATTTTCAATCCTTACATCGTTAGGAGTGTCATTATAAAATCACCGCGGCAGCCCATTAGCTCTGGCCGGACGATTCGTCGAAGGGGGGTGTATACAGCGTGGTTCTTACGTTTGCAAGCGATTCTATAAGCTTATTTTCTAGCGCTTTCTTTAGAAAGATAGCCAATCCAAATCCCGAGCACCAAGCCCCGGAAAATCTGGAACTAACCGTAATTTTTCTCCCCGAGATCAGTGCCTGATGCAGCTGTCACGATGGCTATTACACACGCTCATGGTGTGGTGTTAACGATTTGTCAATCGGGGTTCTGGTATTAAGGAGGCTCTTAAGGCTTTATTAGGGGCCGAAAAAGGGAAGTGAAGTGTATTGAAATATACACTCATAATTCGACACAATACACTCTAAGATCGAATTTTGCATACCGAGTATACAGTTCGAAAATACTCATCACAGTAAGCAGGTTAGATTGTTTTCCAAGTAGAGTGCTTTTTTGGGGCGAGGCGTTTGAATACAAGGATAACGGAGATACTGGGTCGATTTGATTAAACATGGTTTTCGAGCAAATGGTGTGAGGTTAAATGACGCAATATTTGAAAAACATAAACATCTCGGTCAAAATCTTCGGTGGTTTTGGTATCGTAGTCTTTATTCTCGTAGCCCTTGGCATAACGGGTGCTGTCGTAATCAACAGCGGTAGCAACGACTTCAAACGCTACCGGGCCATTGCCCTTCAAACCAATCAGGCAGGCCGGGTACAGGCTAACCTTCTGGAAGCGCGCATGGCGGTGAAAAACTTCATCATAAACGCCAGTGACGAAAATATACGGAAAGTGGAAGAGCGCGCCAGCAAAACGGTTGAGCTCAACGAAGATTTCCTCAATATGGTCAATAGCAACGACAAAAAAGCGGTGCTGAGGGAAGCAGACCGCGCGCTTGAAACTTATGTCTCGGCCTTCGATGATGTGACCAAGCTGCAGGCACGCCGCAACGACCTCGTTCTTAACCAGCTCGACACAATAGGCCCGGAAATGGAGCGCAAGCTAACCCAGATTATGCAAAGCGCGTATGAGGACGGCGATGCCCAAGCGGCCTTTTATGCGGGCCGGGTTCAGCGCAGTCTGTTGCTGATGCGGCTTTACGCGACCAAGTTTCTGGTGAATAATGACCGCGCGTCCTACGATCGCACGCTACAGGAAGAAGCCGAAATGGAGAAGAACGAGAAAATTCTCGTGGAATCTCTGGACAACCCGGTGCGACGCCAGTTGGCGGAAGAGGTTATGACGCTGCTCAAGCAGTATCGGACGGCGTTTGAAAATACCTTCGAGACCATTAACAACCGCAACGATATTATTACCAACACGCTCGACCAGATCGGCCCAAAAGTGGCCTCGGATATAGAAAATCTGAAGCTCGACATCAAAAGCGAGCAAGATACACTAGGGCCAGAGGCACAAGAAGCGGCTGAAAGCGGTGTTATCGTGATCGAGGTTGCTGGAATTATCGGTCTTATCATTGGCATTATCGCGGCATGGGCTATTGGCACCGGCATTTCACGCCCGATCAAGGCAATTACTGACGCCATGAATACACTGGCGGGCGGCGAAAAATCCGTCGCCATACCTGGCCAGGACCACAAGGACGAGGTGGGTCTGATGGCCGCCGCGGTACAGGTCTTCAAGGACAATATGATCCGGGCCGATGAGCTTGCTGAAAGCGAAAAACAAGAACGCGAGGCCCGCGAGCAGCAGGAAGCCGAACAGGCCGCACAAGAGGCCGAACGTTCTGAACGCCGCGCCAAGGAAGCGGAAGAAACCGCAGCACGTACCAAGCAAGTGGAAGAATTGACCAAGTCTTTCGATGCCAGCGTCGCGGAACTCTTGTCCTCTGTTTCCACGGGTTCATCCCAGATGGAAGAGACCGCATCCTCAATGGTCGGTATTGCTGACGGCACCAACCAACGGGCAACAGCCGTTGCGGCTGCGGCTGAGCAAGCCTCCGCCAGCGTACAGACAGTGGCGGCGGCAACCGAAGAACTGACATGCTCAATCGACGAGATCGACCGTCAGGTTGACCAGTCAGCGCAAATTGCCCGGCGTGCGGTAGAACAGGCAGGTTCTACCGACCAGCAAATTCAGGGCTTAGCCGAAGCCGCGCAAAAGATTGGCGAGGTGGTTATGCTGATCTCCGACATTGCGGAACAGACCAACCTGCTCGCACTAAACGCAACAATCGAATCAGCACGTGCCGGCGAGGCAGGCAGAGGGTTTGCCGTTGTTGCAAGCGAAGTGAAAAGCCTGGCTGGTCAAACTGCGAAGGCAACTGAAGAAATCAAAGGACATATCGACCGCATTCAAGTCGAAACCAAAAACTCTGTGGAAGCGATCCAGTCTGTCGGCTCGATCATCAACGAGATCGACGAGATTGCGACAACGATCGCATCCTCGGTCGAGCAGCAGGGCTCCGCAACCAAAGAAATAGCGCGAAACGTCGAGCAAGCCGCTCGCGGCACCCAGGAAGTGACAGACAATATTGGCGAGGTAACGCAAGCCGCAGGCAATACGCACGAGGCAGCCAGCCAGGTCACAGATGTAGCGGGTGATCTCAACAATAAATCCGACACCCTGAAATCGGAAGTTGAGAAGTTCCTCGGTGAAGTTCGCGCTGCATAGAACAAACATGCTCTAGCATCAGGCATAAAGGCAGATCAGCGGTTCGCAAAAACAAATGCGGGCCGCTTTTCTTTTGTGCCGCTTGCCGCTGTCGAAGAAGTCGGATCAGCACGACCTCTCAATATTCAGCAACCCGGTCTGCTGCTGCATTATGTGTATCCCGCTGGAACGGCAGCGCCAGCACTTTGAGCGCATCGTTTGATGCGGGGTAATGGCTTGGGTCTTCCACGCCGAGCCTTGCGGGGTTCATGCCGGGCTTATAGACAAAGGTGCCAAACACCAGATCCCAGAAAATCAGGAACGAGCCATAGTTTTTGCATTCGTCCATTGCGGCGCTGTGATGAAACCGGTGCAGTTCGGTGCCGACAAAAATATAATTGAGCCATCCCGCACGAATTTCCACATTATAGTGCGACATCAGGCCGTGCAGGCCGCGGAACAAGAACCACACTGTTACCGCTTCCTGGCTTACACCGAGCAGCCATGTCGTGAGCGGCACAAATATCCAGACAATGACGAAATTAATAGGATGCCCCACCGCGTGCATCACCAGATAAACCTTGTCAGGCAGATGGTGTGCCACATGCACGCGCCACAGTTTGTCGCCCATCCAGCCCCGCATTTCGTGGCACGCCCGGTGAAACCAATACTGGAGAAATTCAAACAGCAGAGCGGCGGCAACAACCTCAAGCAAAAGCGGCGCGCCGCGCATAATGCCGGGGTTATGTTCCGAAAGCTCAATCGTTATCAACGCCGCCACAAAGCCGTAGAGCCGGATGGCGGCAAAATTTGCGACGCCGTATTTAATATCGCGCCACAGGCTGTGCCAGCTGATGGTCCAACGCCGCTCGCAGGGGAACAATAGCTCGATGCTTTGCAAAAGGATGAAGCGCACCCCTGCAATGCCGATGAAAGCGACGGTGAGGTCATACTCCTGCCTGATAGCGTTCCAGGCGAGAAAGCCTGTGGCCAAGAGCATGAAAGGATAAAGCCCGTATGTGATAGCTGATTGGATGAGACGCATGTCATGACTGCCTTATTGTTTTGCTTATCAAAACATCTAGCAGGGGCAGGCGCTATAAACTTACCAATTCTTGCTGTTATTGCATGGTGTGATTTTCGGCTAAACCTTGCGGGCCACGATATAGCGGCTCATATGGGTCTCAGGATAATTACCGCTTTCCAATATTTGAAAGCCCCCGTCTGAGATCAGGTCTTCCAGTTCATGCACAGCCATCAAATTAACGTACGGTGCTTTGCCGATCATCTGCAAAAGTGGCAATACCAGCTTCATAAGCCGCCACTTCAGCGGTGTGTTTTTGCCAAATTTACTAACCGTTTTAGAGATAAACAAGCCGCCCGGCTTCAATAGGCCGCTGATCTTTTTAACTGCGGCGGGAGCGTCATCCAGCAGATGAAGCACATTGAACGCCAGCACTGCGTCGCAGGGTTCGGCATCAAGCGCGCCCCCGAGCACATCTGCGTGGAGAAAGCTGATATTGGAAACGGCCTGTTTTTTGGCATTTTCCTGCCCAATTTCAAGCATCTTGCCGGAAAGGTCACTGGCGATTATTTCGCCTACATCGGGCGCCAACAACAGGGCTGTTGACCCAGTACCGCAGCCAACCTCCAATACACGGTCGGTTTTATTTAGATAGCCCCGCGTTTTACCCAACGTAAGCTCGTAAGCGGCTTCATCCGATATGGCGGCTTTGGCATATTTCGCCGAAACCTTGTCCCAAAAAACTGCTGCATCCTGCATGTGTCACTCCCCTGTTAAAAACCCATATAGGTATTGTGGCTGCGGATTTTCAGGGCCCTTTGCTCAGGCAACCAAAAACAGTGCGCTCACAGGCGAAATAATTAAAACCCTCAGGCGTGGCGGGCAGCTTGATGCGCTCATAAAAAATCGTCGATGCCACCCGGTAACGGGACGGCTCGATAACATTTTGAAAATTATCAAACATCGCCTCGGTCATAGCGTCAAAATCGCCCGTCACCCTTTGTTGCTGATAATAGCCACCCCTGAGCTCAAGCATATGACCCCTAGCATCCACCGCGGGGTTTTCGGCAAGCGCTATATGAAGGCGTCTCGTGTCCCGGCCTGCCCCAAAAGGCGTTTCCGTATAAATGGTAATGCCGTTGCTCACCCGGCCCTTATTGAAGGCGATCAGTTTCTTGTAAGCCTCATTCACGGCGTCTTTCTGCATCACCGTGCGCACGGCGTGCACGCGCTTTGGTGGCATATGCGTGACCTCCGGTCTTGGCGGCTTGTCGCTTTGCTTTTGCGCGCGTTCTGCCCAGTATTTCTCAAGCCGATCTTTATGCTCGACACGGCGCTTATCTCGAAAGGCGCGCGGACTGGTGCGGTAGACGGCTTTGAAAGCACGAGAGAAGGCGGCGGGGGAAGAGAACCCATATTCAAACGCAAGTTCGGTAAAACTTAGGTCCCGGCGGATCACCATCATATGGGCGATATGTTCCATGCGAACGCGGGTTACATAGCCCCTTGGTGTCTCACCCGTCTCGGTTTTGAAAAGCCGGTGGAAATGATGCTGCGAAAGGCACGCCACCTCGGCGAGCGCCTTCAGGTCAGCGGGCTCGCTGATATGCTGCTCGATATGAAACAGCGCGCGTTTAATGCGGTCATCCATTGACGTGTTTTGCGATACCTGAGCTTTTGTGGCAACCTGTTTATGGTTTGTCTGGCGTTCAATCTCGCACGAGGATCAGTTAAAAGCCGGAGATTTTTTCCGGGCATACCTCATCTGCAAAACGCCAAACATCGTCAGCGTGGCATAGCTCGGTTCCCGGTGTTAATGCGGCCGCCGCGCCCGCTGCAATGCCGAGCGAGAAAGCTTTTTCAACCTGCCAGCCAGAAGCCAACCCCCAAACCATACCCGCGGTAAAACTGTCCCCTGCACCCACTGCGCTTTCTGTCGCCACCTTCGGTGGACGGGCCCGCCAAACTCCGTCTCGGGTTACGAGAAGCGCACCCTCTGCGCCGAGCGTTAATGCCACCGCAGAAGTTTTTTCCTCGCCCACGAGCGTGTGGCAGGCATCAATCTGGGCGCTCTCGTCAGCTACATCTTTGCCCACCAGGTCCCCAAGCTCCCGGAGGTTGGGTTTGATAAGGCTAACGCCCGGCCCAAGAGCGCCTTCAAGCGCTGCGCCTGCTGTGTCCAGAATAAAGCTGGCACCAGCATTCGCGGCGACTTTGGCGGCAGCCGCATAAAAATCAATTGGTACGCCCTCAGGCAAACTACCACTTGCAACAAGAATGTTTCCGGCAGAGATATGCTCCGTGAGCGCATCCAGACATGCCTGCCACTCGGCCTCACTATAGGTTGGGCCTTTGAGCACAAACCTATATTGCTCCCGGCTGCCGCTTTCATTCACCGTGAAATTTTCGCGGGTTTCTTCAGCGATTGGCACCGTCACCCTAACGACACCCTCTTTAGCCACGAGGCTTTCAAGCCTTTCACCAGTGCTGCCGCCCACCGGGAAAATCGCTGTCGCTTCTGTGCCGAACCGCTTTAGCACCCGCGCTACATTGATGCCGCCACCGCCCGGATCACGCCGTGCGGCGCTGCATCTGAGCTTGCGCACCGGGATCACCCGCTCAGTGCGCGTGGTAATATCAAGGGCCGGATTAACCGTAAGCGTCAGAATGTTTTTCATAAGACTATCAATCCCTTGGAAGCAGACCGTTAACATTGATGTAGGTCAATGCATGACACCGAAGCGCATTTACGCTACCGGTGTTGTTTGATACGTTCTCAACACCGATTATAGAAAAAGGATTGCCCGCCATGACCCCGCCTCTCATGCCTTATGCCCTCCCTGAAACACTGGCCGCAGAACTTGAAACGGTCAAGGCCTACTGGTCGGGGTTGTTGCGTGGCAGCGCAGACATGCCCTTCGCTGACGACCTTGTGCTTGAAGCGTTGCCAGACCTCGCACCCTCATTGGCACTGATCGAAGCTTTTACCCTTCCCGAACGATTTCGCTTCTCGCATATTGGTGCAGGCCTTGAGGCTGAGCAGAGCAAACCTCTGTCAGACAAGTTCCTTGATGAAGTTGATCTTCACTTTCCTTTCGATTTTTTGCGCTCGCAAGCTACCGCGGCGGTAGAAAGTGGCGCTCCAAATTACCATAGCCAACCAGCCAGCGCAGATGGCAAACACGGCGCATACGAGAGACTGATATTGCCGCTGTGGGGTGACGGACACACGAGCTTGCTCTTGGTGGCCATCCACCGCAGATAAAGCTTTAAATCATGGGTGTTACCGGGCGGTGGGTTCATACCATACGGGGCTTGACCAGGCCCTTTCCTGGATGGTCGGGGTCACAGTTTCAAGCGGCGGCAAACCGGCGCGGATAGCGTCCCATGTGCTCCAGCGGCAGCTTGGGTTTTCGATAGCGCGCACATAATAAAATGCGGGCTGGTCCGGGTCAAAGGCCGGGTCTTGCCACAGCGTAGCAAGCTTCACATCACCGGAATTTCCCGCCACTTCACACGTTTTCAAATCAACCGCCGCGCCAGTGTCCGGGCAGCGGTTGCTGTCGGGGTCAGGGCGGCCGCCATCCGAGCAAGCAACGTCATAAATATGTTCATGGGTTTCACCTGATACGTCGACCCAGCCTTTAATAACCTGCAACCGCTGCAGGCGGGTACCGTCAGGGTCTTTCATGGCCCACACGGCAAACCGGGGCGCAGACCCGTCCTTTGGGCGCGCCCGCATGTCACCCCCCACCGGCACGCCCTGCCTGTAGCCTTCTGCCGCCCAGTTTGGCTGGTCCATCATATCCGCAGGGAAACCCCAACCAGCAAACAGGCGCACTTTGATGCGCGGGCCTGACGTGGCGAAAGCTTCTTTCCGCTTCAGTGCTTCAAATATTTGCTCGCGCGTATTTTCCGCAGCCCACACGCCAGCAAGCCCTGCAGCAGACAACATCCAGTTACGGCGTGCAATGCCGCTGGTGCCTGAGCGTCTCAGCTCGGGTGTGCCGTCAATTCCGGCGAGCTTGCCAGTGAAGTTATTTTCTTCAAAGGCCGCAACAGAATTATGCCCGTCCGACGCACCCACCATGCCAAACTTAAAGGGGTTGAAGCCCTTCGCTGCCGACAGGCCGATACCGTCCTTGTAGGCCTGGCGCACATAAGACCCACGCGCCCTGCTGCGAACACCGCCTGTTCCCATTCGCTCGTCCAGTATTTCAAACCCGGCCCATTCATCGCTCGGCGACAGAGCAGGCACTGTCTCGGACGTGCCTTTAATCTGGCTTACTTCAACAAGGGGTTCGTTGCGCATGCGTGCACTCGCCCATGCCGCATCAACAGGGGTGCCGTCCCACTGTTTGCTGGCAAACATCATCCCGTTTGACTGATTGGGGTTATGGGGAATGGCGAGCAAATCTGTACCGCCAGCACGCACGTTTTCCATCCATGCCCAGAGATCTTCAGGGTTTTTGGAATCGAGCGTTGAAAAAATTCTCTCCGGCACATCAGTGCCTTTGAAAATGACATTCCGGTGCAAGCCTTGCGCTGAAACAGCCGATGTCCATTCATAGCCAACGAGCGTGGTAAATTTTCCGGGCACATAATATTTGTCTGCAAGCTCCCCGTAGGTCGCCCATGTTTCACGCACTGTGGCATTCATGATATCGAGCGGAATTTTGCGGTCAGCTTCAGTTTTCGGAAACAGCATCTGCCAAAATTCGGAAAATGATATATCGGCCCCGCTCTGGTATTTTTCTGCGACCGGCAAAGCGGCGGCTGGGTGGCCCTTTTGGTTGAAGGCAGGCAACACACCCATGTACATGGCGTGGTCTGTAACTGCCATAAAATCAAGCGGCCGTCTTATGCGGGCCTCCATACCGCCAACGCGCACAGGCTCGCCGATAGCAAAACGGTAAGCGTCTTCCGGGCCTGCGCGCACGCTTTCAAAATAAGAATCGAACGAATTGGCGCTATGCACATGCAGTTCACCAAACCATGCCTTTCGGTCAACTGTTTCTTGCTCTGCCGACAGCGATGAGGACAAGAGAAACACCAAAGAAACAAAAGGCAAAAACAGGTTTTTCATCAGCTGGTCCACATCAGGGAACTGGAATTCATAAGCGATAGCATAGCCAAATCAAATCATATATGTCACCTTTTATGAGGCACTATGGCGCCGGGGGAAAAGCTGCGATGATGATTGGCAAGCGAACTAAATCTGTTCTCAAGGAACCGCTTACGCATTTTTTGCTTTTGGGTTTGATCGCCTTTTTTTATATGCATGACAGCCAGCAGGATGCACCCCCGCCAATTACGATTTCAATATCAGATCAGGAACAAATCAAAGCCCGGTGGCGCAAGCAGTGGGGCCGCGAGCCAACCGAGCACGAATATCAAACCAGCTTGAAAGCTGAGGTTCGCCAGCGCGTTCTCTACCAAGAGGCGAGAGCCCTGAATTTACATCTCGATGATATTATTGTTCAGCGGCGTTTGGTGCAAAAGCTGGAGCAATTGACCGAAGCCCAATCCATGATGGACGAACCGGTGGAGGCGCGGCTTGAAAAATGGTTCGGGGAAAATCGCGAACTGTATCGAGCGCCACCACGTTTGAGCTTTCAGCAAATTTATTTTGACCCGGACAAACGCACTGATGCCGTTGCAGATGCCGAGGCCCAGCTTGCGCAATTGAAAAATAGGGCCACTGTTGAGGGCCAGGGAGATAACGGACCTTTTGATGATAGCATGCAAGACACGGCGCTTCCGGCCATAGCCACCACCCTTGGTGAGAGTTTTGCCAACAGGCTACACGGTCACGCAAACAATCAGTGGGCCGGGCCCTTTGTCTCCGGGGTTGGCGTGCATTTGGTGAAGGTAAGCGAACTGACGCCCGGTGAACTGCCAGCGCTCACAGACGTTCGGCAAAGGGTGCTCAACGACTATATGTATATGCGCCGCAATGAAGCTCTCGAAAATTATTATGCCCGTGTGCGGCAAAAATATCAGGTCACCATCGCCGTACCTGAGGAGTATCCTCAGCCAGCAACCCCTGTTGCAGACAAACAGCACCAGGATTGAGGGTAAAACTAAAGCCCAGAAAATGCCGCGCACCGCGCCCCAAGGCTCTGCTGGATAAAATCCAGCGTCTTTTCTTCGATCAGTTCGCTGTAAACCATAAACACTGGAAGAGTGATCGTTGGCGCATCTGGCACTTTGAACAATTGCCCTTTTTCCAACGCAATCGCCGCTGTGCGGTGCGGCAAATACCCTGCGCCGCCGGTTTTAATGATGAGAGCCTGCGCCAAGGCACCCAAGTTGGCTGACAGCACGCTGTTGGTGAAGTCCGGAAAGTGCAATTTGTGTTTGCGGGCAAACTCGCTGCCCCAATCGACATAAATATAATCGTCCGGCAGATGCCCCGCCTGTCGGGCCGTGGCTGATACAAGCATAAACTGTTCATCGAACAACTTGCTCACTTTCAGTCCCGGATTGCTATAGGGCGAATAGACCAGACACATATCCATGGTACCATTATGCATCTGCTGGATCAAAGTTTCGGCTGTGCCAATGCGTGCATTGATCATAGCACTGGGAAACTTGCTCTTTAATTCCGGCAACCAATCCAAAAGCAGAGGTTCCCAAAGGCCAAAACGTGCACCAATAGTGATCGACTGATCGATTTTTTCGCCGAGTGCAATCTCTTTTCTCGCATGGTCCCATAGCTGCACAATCGACTGAGCGTGCATTTCAAACCGCCGCGCTGCGTCTGTCAGCGATACCCCTGCTTTATTGCGAATAAAAAGGGTACAACCAAGCTGCTCCTCCAGTGTTTTCACACGAGCGCTAACCGTAGACTGGGTGACAAACAGCTTTTCTGCTGCCTTGTTGAAGTTGCGCAACTCAACAATGGTGAGGAATGTTCTAGCCTGATTAATATCCATGATTGCGCTTTTATACCAATATTTTCGATTTAATATATCGATTAAATTCGCTTTTAAAATAATATTTCCTGAATACTGTAACTTCCCTGTTGTAACCAGCAAGGAGACTGTCATGCATTTTGAGTTTGAAAGCACAGTACGCGATAGCACCACACGGATTGTAGAAGAGACTACGCTCGGAAAATTGGAAGCTGCGCTGGAGTTAAAAATCGCAAAAATCGGCAAGGCTTACGCCAAAATGGATACGCTTTCCCGCGTGCAGTCCGCAGATGTGACCAGCGACAAAGAAGGTGAAGCCAAATTGTTGGTTTTGTTTGAATTGAACAAACCGTCTATTGCCCATGAAATTCTGGCGGCCAAAAACCTTCTGCTCGAGCTAAAGCTGGCCGCGAAGAAATTTGACGCGGAGACCCTGCACCGACCCCTTACAGAACAAAAAATAGAAACCTGCCTATTGTCTCAAATTGAAGACCAGCTCAGGAAATTCGAAGATCGCCTAATCGCAGATCATACAGGTTCGGCTGTCGCTTGAACGACTTCTAATGCACGCCTTTGCGGTAATGGCTTGGCGAAACGCCAAATTTGCCCGAAAAAGCGCGCGTAAAGGCCGCCGGTGACAAATAACCAATTTGCCCCGAAACCTGCTGCACACTATTGTTTGGCGTGTCCAGCATCGCCAGCGCTTTTTGCAGCCGCCAATCTGAGAGATAGGCCATGGGACTGGTGCCTACCAACTCATTGAAGCGCTCAGCAAAACGGCTTCGCGACATGCCAACTTCTGTTGCCAAGCTCGCCACCGTCCACTGTTTAGCTGGATTTTGGTGCATGTAAAGAAGCGCGCGACCAATTTGGCCGTCCGTGAAGGCCTTCATCATCGCACCAAACCTGGCGTCCGCCGAAACTCCGGCACGAAGGATTTCGATCATCACCGCCTCCGACAGGCGCACAACGGTCGTCGCACTGCCGAGACTGTCAGAAAACACACACTGGGTGATGAGACGCAATGTCGCATCCAGCCACTGATTTTTTGCCCTGTCTGACGTTGTGACAACAATATGGTCGGGTAGTGCCCGTAAAAGCGGGTGGTCAGCTTCCTTGCGGAAGGAAAAATGCCCACAAATCAATTGGGTGGATGCCGACTGGTCGCCGTCGCCGACAATCAAAACTCCGTCGCCTTTGTAACCCGCTTTTGCTAAAACTGTTTCCAGGTCTGGCGCGGTGGTTTCGGGTGTGCAGGACAGGATATGCTCCGCGCCGTGCGGGATTAAAATCAAATCTCCCGCACCAAGCTGAACCATCTCCCCCGACGCAAAGCGCACCCACAAAATACCTTGCACCACCAGATGAAACCGGGCCGCCTGCTCCAGTTGCGGTATCTCCACTGCCCAGGGAGGCGAAAAATCGGTTCTGAAATAGAAGACGCCCTTCATATTCAGCGTATCGAGTATGTCGTCGAGTATATCCATCACGTGCTTGTCCCTGCCAATTGCCTTTTTAAACCGCGCTAGCGCTTTCTCTTATATAGGGCGGCAGGTACTCACGAAACCAATCACGCTTTGCTTATCGTCCCATCCAGTTTGCGCTTCGTACCCAATTTGGGTCGGGGTCTAGCCAATCGTCCCGCATATTTTATATAGCCAGCAAGCTTTCATGACGGAAGTTCAACCCCGGCCGCAGGCAAAGCGCGGCGCAATTGGAGATAAAATATGTTGAAGAAACTTGTTATTACCAGCGCTGCGCTGGCTGGTTTGGCACTGAGCGGTGCCGCTGTAGCAGACGAAGGCCCCACTGATATGCAGATCGCACATATCGCCTACACGGCTGGCAATATCGACATTCGTTATGCCCATCTGGCACTGGCAAAATCGAACGATCCGGCCGTGCGTGATTTTGCAACAGCCATGCTGCAGGACCATAAAGCCGTGAATGAGCTGGCACTTGCGCTGCTCGCCAAGCTTGGTGCAAACCCCGAGGATAACCCAACCAGCCAGACCCTCAATGCAAACGCAGAAATGAAAATCAATGAGCTGGCTGACCTGCACGGCAAAAACTTCGATAAGGCCTACGCCGCAAACGAGCTTGCTTACCACCAATTCGTAAACAAGACAGTTGAAGGCACGTTTATCCCGGCGGCAGATAATCGTGAATTTAAAAGCCTTCTTGGTGAAGCTTTGACCATTTTCAAAGCCCACGAAAAACACGCCAAAAAAATGGTCAAGGGTCTGCGCTAAGCAAACCCACGGACATGTTTAAAGTTTGGGGGAGCGACAGACGCTTCCCCACTTCTTCCTGCCTTATCAGTGGGTATAATCCATGCAGTATTTTTTAAAAAAGATCGGTCTAATTTCGTTGTTTTTTGTCTCGTTTTCTTTGGCCGGCACAGCGCAGGCAGCAGAAGAGACAAACACAACCAGCAAAATCCATATCATCGAGATTAGGGATTTTGAATTTGTTCCCAAGAACCTAACCGTAAGGCTGGGTGACCAGGTCCGCTGGGTAAACAAAGACATCGCGCCCCACACGGCCACCGCTACCGACTCAGGTAAAAGTTTTAACAGCAGCAAGCTTTCGAGAGACGAAGGCTGGGCCTTTACCGCAACCAGCAGCGGAGTGACCCCTTATATCTGCGCCTTTCATCCATTGATGAAGGGCACCATCACAGTGAAAGACTGATCCCAAGAAAGGACGTTTAAATGAATATTCAATTCTTAACCCCCAAATACCACGGTATAGCCGATTACGGCGCTGCAGTTGGGCTGATCCTGTTTCCGTTCTTGCTTGGCCTTGGACAATCTTCACCGGTTGCCGTATGGCTGTCTGTCGCGACGGGCGCTGTGGTGATCGCTGCCAGCCTGTTGACCGACTATTATTTTGGCGCGGTCCGGATCATCCCGTTCAAGCTGCATCTTATTGCCGACCTTGCGGTCGCGCTTCTTTTCACCATTGCACCTTTTGCCTTCGGATTTTCCGGGCTGGACGCCTATTTTTACTGGGCCAACGCCGCCGTAGTTTACAGTGTGATACTCGTTAGCAAACGCCAGGATCCAGATTAAGTAGCGCTATCAAACCAGCCCACGCGGCGATAGGTCTGGTACATTGTCTCATCCTTCTGAAACACTCCTTCAGGATTACTTCGCTCAGACTTCCAACCCGTATTGAATTCCCCAAAGTGGCGGTAGCAAAGAAACCGGGCCTTGCCCAGATCACTTTCCATTTGTCCGATTTGGTGTGTTCCCCATTCGAACTTAGCTGGACACAGTGACGGTACGACCACCCATTTTCCGAGCCGCTCCCGACCAGTCACATCAACATAATAACTGTCAGAAAACCGGCGCTCGGCTTGCGGTTTTCTGCGGTCAAGACCGTTGGGTCCCGAGGCATCACGGCAATAATAACGCAGATAACCAGACCTGGATTTCGCCACGAGGCTCGCAACCGTCTCCGTCGCATGATGCGAAAACACCAATTCATCTACATCGGCATTCACAACACATGCCGCCTCGCTCAGGAACCGGTACCGGGCATGTTCCATCGCGCCGGTCTGTGCAAAAGCGGAGTCCCACAATCCCGAGCCACCTGCACCCGGCCCATAGGGAAAGGACCAATCAATCACAACAATAACCTCAAGGCCCGGAACAGCCTTCAAGGCGTGTTCAATATCCTCACTCGTATAGTTTAGCGCCTCATTGTTATAGATCAGCAGCGCATCAATGCCTTGTGCATTGACATGAAACTCGGCCCACTGAGCCACCCATTCGAGCGGATCATATTTGATCATAGTCATCAATACCCGACGGCCACGGAACAATTCACTTCGGTTTTCCTGCACAGTGCCCGAAAGGGTTTGACCTACAGGCAAGGAAATCTCGAATCTATCGAAATTTTGCTCAATATCCATGCGGTAAGTGCGATTGACACGTCCGTACGAAAGCCCTTCCCAGTCGGTGAGTTTTTTCGTCCGCCCATCAAGCGTCAAAGTCGATTGATTAATAATTTTCTTAAGGTTCAAGGGACGGGGCCCCAAGAAGCGAGTCCCGCCCGATGGTAGTCGGAAGGTGTCAAAAAAAACCGTGTGAAAGTCAAACTCGTCTTCATAACCTTTTTGACGGAGCTCGGGAGGTCTTGGCATCCTTCGTTTCAAGAGCTTGTCTTGGTCAAGGCGTACACTGGCGAGATCATTTTTTGACAATACAAGCGATGTGGTCATTTAGCGTCCGTTTCAATATCAACTTGTGAAAACCTGTGCGGGCCCCCAACACATCCTTCGCTTTAGAACATCTTCTGGTGACGGGCAAGTCTCAGGTGCCCGCTAACGCCAACCCACGCGCCTAAAGGCCTCACTGAGACCTTTATGAACCACCGGCGTGTCGAGCTCTTTGATACTCTCATGTTTCCAGAGCATATTGATGTCTTTGAAATGACAGAGCGTAATCTGCTCCGCGATATGCTGGGGTGTTTTCAGCCCCTCAATGCCGTGGATGCGCCATTGGTGGTCATTGACATGACCGCCCGGCTTGACCGCCCATTTGGTGCAAAAATTATTATCGCCGCACGGATCAAAAAAACAATAGTGCCGGTGGCGGCGCTCTGAAAAATCCTTGCCAACATTGCGCCCCACTTTGCCTGAGATATAGACACCTCCGAAACGCAAGAACCCGGTAGGGCTCTCCTCAAAATACTCGAAAACAGAGCGATGATCGTTGGTGATCACCAGTTCATCGATATCGGTATTGAGGACACCTTCAGCATCGCCCAGAAAACGTTGCCGTGCCATTTCGAAGAAACCCATCTGGCAAAAGTCCGAGTCCCAGCCAAACCCACCACCAGCTGCGGGGCCATACCTGTAAGGCCAATGGCCAACCACTAACGTCTCAATACCATCAACACCATTAAGCGCATCATAAATTACCTGGGTACTAAAGTCCGGGCTGTTATTGTGCTGCACCAACAGCGAATTGACACCATGATAACGAACATTAAATTCAGCCCAATCTACAAGCCACGCCAGTGGTTCATACTTAAATAAGGTAAAGGCAGCACGCTTTCCTTTGAATAGGTCGTTTAGATTTTCTCCCACCGCCTGCTCAAATCTACCAAGCACTCCAAAGTCGAGTTTGAGCCATGCGGTTTCGACCTGCCGCTCAAGGTCAATGGTAAGTACCGACACCTTCTTCTTGTGGGTCAGCTGATAGCCTGTCACAGCGCATAAACCAGCGCAGTCCGCGACAATTGCTTCTCCTTCTTCGACCGCTCCGCTCAAGTTTAGGAGTAATGGGCCAACGAGCAATATCTGCCGGCCGCTTGGCATCAAAAACGTGTCATAAAACAGGGTGGTGAAATCAAAGGTTTCGGTATAGCCCTGCTGCTGACGCATGGCCGGCCGCGGCGGTGTGCGCACCATGGGGCTCTTGGGGTCAAGCACGACCGAACCCCATTCCTCTTTTTCCAAAATCTTCCCAAGCCGAGCCATAGACGTTTCTTAAAGACAAGCGTGCCGGTTCGCAAGCCCGGTACGATAGAGCAAAAACGCAACATCTGGGCTCATCCATTCAAAACTGGGCGCCCATAAGCACCAGACGATAGGGCTCACCAAAGCGGTATGTTTCACAGCCTATTTTTTCGCGATCTGCACTATAATCCGGAAATGCGCGCCCGCCGCTCCGGGGTTCATAAGTTTTACATCACCCCCCATCGCGCGTGCCGTGTGCCGGGCGATCGAAAGACCCAGCCCGTGGCCACCTGCGTTTGGATCGCGGGCCGGGTCTGAGCGGAAAAACCGGGTAAAGACTGCGTCCGCATGCTCAAGCGATATGCCGGGGCCGCTATCGATAATGTCAATGAATGCCAGCGCTTCCTCGTGGGTTACCAATACCGTTATAGGTTTTCCCCCGTTCGAATAGCGCACCGCATTCGAAAGTATATTCAGCACCACCTGCTGTAAGCGCTTGGGGTCGGCGTGTACTTTAAGGTCGGCGCCCGTATCAGCCAACTCTATCACCTGAGCACCATCCAGCATTTGCGCGGTTCGGACACACTCCCCCAGAAGCGGAGTCAAATCCTGTGTCGTCAGCGTGAGCGGCAGCTTGTCTGCGTCCGCTAGTGCCAAGGCTTCCAGGTCGGCATAGAGCGCCTGTAAATGAAGGACACCATCCAGAAGCGACCGCAAGTTTTCCGGGCTCGCTTGTTTCAAGCCGTCCACCAGCGTTTCAGCCTGGCACCTCAGGCCCGTGAGCGGCGTCCTTAATTCATGAGCCAAATCCGCAAGCAAGCTTTGGCGCACCTTTTGGCTGTGCCGCTGTTCACCCAGCAGCAAATTCAGACTTTCGGCAATACGGGCGATTTCATCCCGACCTTCAACCGGCACCAAAAGTGTGTCATCGCCATCGCGCAATTTGTCGATAGCTTCTGAAGCGGCATTCACCGGCGCTAGCGCTTTCTGGACCGCAAACCAGCTTAACAGCAACGCCAATGCGCCTACGGCCACCGCCGCTATCCAGATATCTTTGCTAATTAGCCCCGCGAGATCGCCAGGCTCTTCACTACCCAGCCCCATGTCGGGCATAAAAACGATACTGCCAATAGCTCCATCGGCCGCAATAAGCTGGAGAGCACCCTTTATGTCAAGCAGCAACCGCAACCTGCCTTCATCCGCCAACAGCAAACCTGCATCGTCAATTTTAGCACCGAGAAAGCTGTGCCTTGTGCTGGCTTGTACTCGCCCAGTTGTATCAAACACCATATATGAGCCGTCTGGTTTTGCTTCTGCAAAGGCTCGGCGCAAGCCAAACCACCCGCCGGTTTGGTAGCCATTTTCAAGCGCGAGTTTCAGCGCCGCGTCCACCTCCGGTACGTGCGGCGTACCTGCTGACTCGGCCGAATGCAGTTTCACCCGGTGCGAAGTTATTTTACTGGTGCTGAAGGCAAGTAGCAGCAAAGCCGACACCAACACCGCCATAATAATCGCCATGATTTTAACGCGGAAACTCATGGTTAGGGTTGGCTTTCAAGGCGGTAGCCAACGCCAAATACGGTTTTCAAAAGAGCGGGGTTTTTGGGGTCTTTTTCAATGGCACGGCGTAGGTTAAAAACATGGCTGGCGATGGTTTGCTCGCTGCCTTCATGGTTAAAACCAAACAGGCGTTCAACAAGATCACCCTTGCTGTAAACCCGGTCAGGCGCCGCCACGAAAATGGCCAGCAGGTTAAACTCCGTGGGCGTTAAGGCTAGCGGCGTGCCGCTCATTTCTGCGCGCCGAGCATTTGGGTCAAGCCTGAAGGGCCCACACTTTAGAGGCGCTGAGGGTAGGGCTTGCTGCCGGGAACGCAACCGTGCGCCCACACGCGCCACTAATTCTTTGGGACTGAAGGGTTTGACCATATAATCGTCCGCGCCGGAGTTTAGCCCAGCACAACGGTCCCTCTCAGACCCGCGCGACGTGAGCATGATCACAGGGACATCAGACGCGTCCCGCAGGCGCTCCAGCACCGTGCGGCCGTCTGCGCCAGGCAACAGAATGTCCAATACCAACAGGTCAAACGGTTCATTTTGGGCAAGCCGCAGCCCTTCTGCCCCGTCATGCACCAGCGTAACCTGATAGCCTGCGTTCTTGAGATACAGCTCAATTGTCTCGGCGGTTTGCCGGTGGTCCTCTACCACAAGGATATGAAGTCCTGTTTCAGTAGGGCTTAGAGGTTTATGTGCCTGACTGGCTTGCACCCGCGAGATCCTTCGCTGTTTTTCCCATGGATAGCCAGTGTCTTATTTGACGGCTGACAGGCAGCGCAGCGCTGCCATAATTAGACAAGACTATAGCCGTGAAACCAAGTTTTGGGAAATGGCTAAAATCAGCCTGGATACCGGGCGCGCCGCCATTATGGCCCCAATAAAAGTGGCCATTTTCTTCCTGCGTGATGAAGAGATACCCGTAAGCCGGATTGCCGTCCCTTATTTCCTGGGGCGTGATAAGCTTCTGAAATGTTTCAGGTTTCAATAAAGTACCATCCTGCAAGGCACCCGCAAACCGCAAGAGGTCGGGTGCGCTGGCATAGGCACCACCTGCCGGCGACCCTTGCAGGCCGATCATCGTGTAATTCGGTTGCCATTCACCGGTTACGGTAAGCTTACCGGGACGTCGGCGACGAGGGTCGCCGCCTTGCGACGGCTGAAAATACCCTCTGGCAAATCCAGCTTGCTCGTTGGTTTTCCGAAAGAACCCTGACCGGGTCATGCCAGCTACCTCAAGAATGTTTTTTCGTACATAGGCGTAGTAATCTTCCCCCGTGACGGCTTCGATGATAGCGCCGAGCAGCATGGGGCCAGCGTTGCTATATTGAAACGCTGTATCAGGCTCAAACAGCAAGGCATTGTCTGAAATGACCGTGATAAGGTCAGAAATTTCTGTTGCCTTGCGGTAGGCGTCAAAATCTGCATCGGTAGCAAAAGCCTGAAGGCCCGAGCGGTGGCTGAGCAGCATCTTCAGTGTCACTTTGTCCCGCACTTTTGCGTTCGGGTAGGTGGGCAGATGTTTACCAACCAGGTCATCCCAGTCCAGGAGCCCGCGCTCGACAAGCTGCGCCACCGCAACACTGGTCCAGGTTTTATTCATGGACCCCAGATTGATCGGTGTATCGATAGTGTTTTTGCGGCCTGTCGCCTTGTCGGCTTCACCAATGAAGGTCATATAAATCGGCTTACCGTCCTTGGCGATCAGCACCGTGCCTGAAAATTCGTCTTTTGCCGCGAGACCCTCCATATAGGTATCGATTTCATCGATCAGCTTGATGTCCGATTTGCCCGCATTTTCTGCACTAAGCGGTTGCCGATGCGGCGTAACCTGAAACGCGCCAACTTTAAAGCCCGTCTCCTCCGAGATTTCCATCCGCATGTCTGCGTATGTATTTTGTCCTGTTTTTAGGATCAGCGAATAATGTCCGTTTGATCGCTTTAATAAGTTAATGCTTTCCGGGCGCTCGAAATGGTTATTAAGCGCACGTAGCAAACCTTCAATTCGGCCGGTGCCGCCCTCCAGAGCTCGACTATCGACCGCCGCCATGATCTTCGCGGGTGTTACCTGTTCGTCGAAAAACAAGTCTAAAAACCGACTGGCCGCTGCTTCCAGTTTTGGGCTTTGAGTGGCGGCTACCTGCTCCATATTTTGTAATGCATACAGGGCAGAACCCTGAATTGACGCGCAGCCTATAAATGCTGCTGCCAAAATTCTCGAAATCAGTTTCATATATTCCTCCCGGGGTGTCGTTTTCATAACGCTCAATAAGAGATGAATTTTCAGATTTTTTTCAGAGCTCACAGAACTAGAGAAATCACCCTGAGGATCAAATTTTTATCTTTGGGAAGAAAAGGGCTAGGCAGACGGGCGAACCTCTGAAACGTTAGCCCCCATGTTTGAAACACGGTTTGTAAATTTGACAAGCGCCCGAACGGGCTCCAACGCGCTCGCCAGCGCTTTGCATACGCACGCCGATATTTATAGCGACATGGAAATTTTTCATTCGGAGAGGGTTTTTGGGCACCAGCTTGACTGTGAAACACTGGCAAATCGCGACGCTGACCCGCTGACATTTTTGGCCCGCCACGAGGGGCGGGCAGCCACCATAAAACCAGACGCAAAAATTTTTGGCTTCAAACTTTTCCTCGATCATAACGCAGTTGTGAAAGACCATTTGCTCGCAGACAAAAGCTGGAAGAAAATCCTTCTTTCACGCCAAAATACCCTCGACCAATTTATCTCGCTTTCCATAGCAAATCTGTCACAAACCTGGGTGTCACATTTGGAATTTGAAAAACCAGAGAAAATTTGCCTCGATCTTGAGGCCTACAGCCGGTTTCACAGCAAAACACAAGAAAATTTCGCGTGCGAACGTGTCGCACTTTTGTCGCACGGTGCTGATTGGATCGAGCTCGACTATCAAAGCGTTGCCCAGAGCGACTTTGAACCACTACTTGCGTTTTTGGGTGCTAGCACCGATGTGCAGCTCGGTCATGTCACCGCGAAACAAAATCCACCTTCTACAGCGAGCAAAGTTTCAAACCCTGACGAAGTTCGGAAATTTCTGCGTGAACATGATCTTGAAGCAATGTGGGTTAACTGAAAGGCTGCGCCTAGGCGCCAAGACTTTCGTTAATTGCGCCAGCAGCAGCGGCCGGGTCTGCCGCGCGTGTGATCGGCCTACCAATCACCAGAATGTCAGCGCCAGCCTCGCATGCAGCCATTGGGGTCATTACCCGCTTTTGGTCTTCGGCGGCGCTTCCCGCCGGACGAATACCAGGTACCACGAGCCTAAACTCAGGGCCCACAGCAGCGCGGACGGCTGCGATTTCCATTGGGCTGCAAACAACCCCGTCGAGCCCTGACGAAAGCGCCAATTCTGCAAGACGCAGCACTTGATCCTGCACTTTTGATGCAACGCCAATCGCACCGAGATCTGCATCGTCCATGCTTGTCAGGATTGTCACACCAATGACACTCGGCTTGTTTTGGCCTAGTTTTTCCGCTTCTTCAGCTGCGGTATCAGCCGCGCGGCGCAGCATGTCGGGACCACCAAGTGTATGAACTGTTAGGATTTTTGGGGAAAGAGGGGCAACGGCCCGAATGGCACCAGCCACTGTATTCGGGATATCGTGGAACTTCAGATCCAGAAAAATCGGCATGCCGGTTTCGGCAACTGCGTTGAATCCTCCAGCCCCGTTTCTGGAGAAATACTCCAGCCCTAGTTTCACGCCGCCAACTGTACCAACCAGCTTTTTTGCAAGCAACGTTGCCTCAACAACATCCACTGTATCCAGCGCGCAATAGATGGGCGAAGCGTTTGGATGTGGTGTAGGCGTCTGATTGCTGGCCATTCTCAAAAGTCCTCTATGATGCCGTGATTTCCGCTCGTCACAGCGGCATGGCCAGTGCCTAAATTACAGATCGCGCAGGGTTTACCCTGTTTCAGCCGTTATTGGCAAGGGCTGTTTCGCCGCTTAATTGTCGGGCAACGTGCCCTTTGTTTGGGCAGGCGCGGGCGGCGACTTTTCAAGCGCTACTGGCGGCTCTGAAGCGGCTTCATGGGCTCGGCGCGCCTTCCCTTCATGAGCGTCTTCGGCCATGGCTTCCATTTGTTTGTCCAGATAGTCTGCCCGGCGCTCTGCCTTTCTTCTCTTGGCAAACCCCTCCAGCCGCAGCCAGCTTGTGACTGCAGCAGAAACGGCTAAGCCTATGAAAATACCTGTGAAAAGAACCCACCATATTGGTATAAAATAGCTACCGGCCAACGGCTCAAACGAAAGTTCTATCCGCGCACGGTTGTTGACCGCAAAAAAAATCAGCGCGAGCCCGATCAAAATCCAGGTAAGACGCCGAATCAGTCGACTAAAAGATTTGGCCATAGCGAGCCTACTGCCAACATTACATGAAGTGATTAGTCGTTAAGGCGTTCGCGCAGGTCTTTGCCGGTTTTGAAATAAGGCACCTGCTTCTTGGCAACCTGAACGGTTTCGCCGGTACGGGGGTTCCTGCCCGTACGTGCTGGCCGTGTTTTAACCGAAAAAGCACCAAAACCCCGGAGTTCTACCCGATCTCCGCGTGCCAATGCGCTCGTGATTTCGTCAAAAATCTTTGAAACAATACGCTCAACATCCCGATAATACAGATGGGGGTTGGCGTCGGCAATTTTGGTAATCAACTCTGATTTGATCATCTGCAGTGTCCCTTGGATGGTACCTCTAACCGCACGAAAAACTGTCTCACCCATTAGTCTCTATCAAAGCGTGCCATTTGAAACGGCGCTCGTCAAGTAAGTCGTTAATAAGAAAGGATTTTTGTATCCAGATTCTTAGGATTTCGTTAATTTGGCCCGGAAATTCCCAATTTTTAGCGAGGTTTAGTAGCAAACTTAACCACTGCCAAGGCACCTGCTCCCGCCATCCTACCCAAGAACTGAAGGCCTATGGGACCCACGTGCGAGCAAAAAAAAGGCCGCCCCAAGGGGGCAGCCTTTTCTTAATCAATTTCCGACAGAGTTTATTTGTCGTCTTTGGCTTTCTCAAGGGCCGCGCCAAGGATATCACCCAGGCTCGCACCACTGTCAGCCGAACCATACTGTTCAACAGCAGCCTTCTCTTCCGCCATCTCAAGCGCTTTAATCGAAAGGCTAACCTTGCGGCTAGACTTGTCTACGCCTGTGATCATCGCATCAAGCTTGTCGCCTTCAGAGAAACGCTCTGGGCGCTGGTCACCGCGGTCACGGGCAAGATCAGAGCGGCGAATAAAGGCGGTCATGCCAGTATCACCAACTTCAACTTCAACGCCGTTTTCATTCACAACCTTAACAACACAGGTAACCTGCTCACCGCGTTTCTTCGCAGAAACACCAGCAAACGGATCGCCGCCAAGCTGTTTGATGCCGAGGCTGATACGCTCTTTTGTGGTATCAACATCAAGGACAATAGCTTTAACCATGTCGCCTTTCTTGTATTCCGACAGCGCATCTTCGCCGCTACGGTCCCAAGAAATGTCTGACAGGTGAACCATGCCGTCCACATCGCCTTCAAGGCCAATAAACAAACCAAACTCGGTGATGTTCTTAACTTCGCCTTCAATTTCAGTGTTTGCCGGGAAGCGGTCAGCGAATGCATCCCAAGGATTGTCGCCACACTGCTTAAGACCAAGTGAAATACGGCGCTTTGCCTGATCCACTTCAAGAACCATCACTTCAACTTCCTGAGAGGTTGAAACAATTTTGCCAGGGTGGATATTCTTCTTAACCCAGCTCATTTCCGAAACGTGAACAAGACCTTCTACGCCAGGCTCCAGCTCAACAAAGGCACCATAATCAGTGATGTTTGTAACAACACCTTTAAATTTGGCGCCGCCAACATATTTCGCCTCAATACCAGCCCACGGGTCTTCCGCAAGCTGTTTCATGCCAAGGCTGATACGCTGTGTTTCTGGGTTAATACGAACCACTTGAACCTTCACAGTTTCACCGATGGTAAGAACTTCAGAAGGGTGGTTCACCCGGCGCCAGCTCATGTCTGTAACATGAAGGAGGCCGTCAATACCGCCAAGGTCCACAAAGGCACCATAGTCGGTGATGTTTTTAACAACACCATCAACCGCATCACCTTCTTTAAGCTTGCTCAGAAGCTCGGCACGTTGGCCCTGACGATCTTCTTCAAGGATAGAGCGACGAGAAACTACGATATTGCCCCGGCGGCGATCCATCTTCAAAATCATGAACGGCTGTTCGATATTCATCAGCGGAGTAACGTCGCGGATTGGGCGAATATCAACCTGAGAGCCAGGAAGGAAGGCCACAGCGCCGTTAAGATCAACTGTGAAGCCGCCTTTAACACGGCCAAAAATTACGCCAGTTACACGGGCATCGCCTTCAAGTGCTTTTTCAAGCTCAGTCCAGGCTTCCTCGCGGCGCGCTTTGTCGCGGGACAAGATGGCTTCGCCGAGCGCGTTTTCGATACGGTCAACAAATACTTCTACATCGTCACCCACAGCAAGCTCAGCCGGTTGGCCAGGGACTGCAAATTCTTTAAGAGGAACGCGGCCTTCGGCTTTCAGGCCGATATCCACGATCGCAAAATCATTTTCTAGAGCTACAACAGTTCCTGTTACTACACGGCCTTCAAAGCCACCTTCTGCAGGAATTGTTTCATTGAGCATAGCCTCAAAATCAGAGGTGCTTGGCATTGTCGCCAGTTCAGACATTCAAGTCTTCCTTTCAAGTATCATTTTGTTCGTGCCAGCCGGTTGGCTCCGACGGTCTTCCTCCAAACGGGTTTAACGACAGGACCATCCTGGCGTTTTCTGGCGTTTGGAAGCCTCTAATACCAAAACATTAAATTAGCGGCTCCACCAGTTGGAGACCGCAAACCGCATGTGCAGCATCTTCGGATATTGGGGCAAAGCTCAGCTCGTTTTGCTTCTGGCTTCAACAATTTGAACCGCCCGTAAAAACACGGCGTCTATATCTAATAATGTTGTATCAAGCAAGAGCGCATCTGCTGCAGGCTTGAGCGGAGCCTCAGCACGGTTCATATCACGCTCATCCCGGGCCTTCACTTCGGCCAGCATATCGGCATAGTTTGCGGCTTCGCCCCGCGCGACCGCCTCTTCCATACGGCGTTTCGCTCGAACCTCTGCCGACGCCGTTACAAACAGCTTCAAGTCAGCTTTTGGGCAAACAACAGTACCAATATCACGGCCATCCAATACAACACCCTTTTTATTCTCAGGTGGGTTATCAGCGTAATTTCTCTGCAATTTCAACAAATTAGCACGAACAGCCGGAATTGCCGCCACAATAGAGGCGGCACCGCCGGTTGCCTCCGCCCGCAGCGCAGCGTCAGTGATGATCGACAGGTCAAAGTCAGCAGAAACACGGGTGGCAGCGGTCTTATCCGCTGGGTCCAGCCCTGCTTTAATCAGGGTCAGGGCCACGGCCCGGTAGAGGGCACCTGTATCAAGGTAAGCAAAATCAAACCTCGCAGCCAATCGTTTGGCAAGCGTACCCTTACCGGCTGCTGCCGGACCGTCTATCGCTATGATCACTGCGAATCACCTCATAAAACCAATCTGGCATCTTATAAGAAGCCCGGTACACTTTATCCAGCGCTATGTCGTACTGGACTCGTACCCATCACTATGGTAATTATGGAACAAATAGTGAACATAAAAGGGGCAACCAATGATCCAGCAACTAACACCTAACCTGCCGACAGATGCAATTGAACCTTCCGCAGAGTTTTTTGCGAAAGTTGGCTTTAGCGTCGCTGTGCGCGTGCCGGATGAAGGAATGATGGGTTTCGCCATTTTGGCGAACGGCGATCAACAGGTGATGTATCAAACCCGTCAAAGCCTTGCTGAAGATGACGCCCTATTTGCCAATGCGGGTAGCCCGGTGTTTTTGTATGTAACCGTAAGCGACCTTGATAGCATAGCCGCAAAGCTGGAAGGCTATGAGGTTGCCATGGAAGAACGCACCACTTTTTATGGTGCGCGGGAAATTTCATATAAAGAACCCAGCGGCCATATCGTTACCTTTGCCCAGTTCCCTGAACAATCAGAATAATAGACGCACGATACAGAGTGTGTGATTTTAGGCGTCGATCACCTTCATGCTGGCACCAAGCCCTGTCAGCAGTTCTATGAAGGTTGGAAAACTGGTTTGAATTGGGCTGGCATCGTCGATAATGACCGGCGCCTCAGCCATTTGACCCAAAACGGCAAAGCTCATTGCGATGCGGTGGTCCAGAAAAGTTTCCACCGTACCCCCGCCCGGCACCTTGCCGGCCATGCCGGTTATCTCCATACCGTCATCAAATTCGGTGAGCTCAACACCATTTGCTTTGAGGCCTGCGGCCATCGCCGAAAGGCGGTCACTTTCTTTAACACGCAGCTCCTCAAGGCCTGTGAAACGGCTTATGCCCTCTGCCGTCGCCGCGGCACAAAATAATACGGGGAATTCATCAATCATTATGGAGGGATCCACAGACAGCTCGGTGACACCCTTGAGCTGAGTGCCGCGCACTCGCAAGTCTGCCACAGGTTCCCCTCCAAGCTCACGCTTGTTCATCACCTGAATGTCCGCGCCCATCGCCAGAAGCGCGTCTAAAATTCCTGTTCTTAACGGATTCGTGCCAACATTTTTTAGAATTACGTCAGAGCCTGGAACAATACTCGCGGCGACTAGAAGAAACGCGCTGGAGGAAATATCGCCGGGCACTTCGAGTATAATCGGCTTTAATTCCGGTTGGCCAACGAGGCTAATCACCCGCTCGCCTGCAATGTCTCCGGTTTTGATGTCAGCCCCCATGGCCTGCAGCATGCGCTCACTATGGTCACGAGTGGCGATTTTTTCCCGGACACGCGTGATACCTGGTGTGTTCAGCCCTGCCAACAAAACCGCCGACTTTACCTGCGCACTGGCCATGGGTGGAGTGTAATCCAGCGGCAGCGGCATGTCGGTGCCTTTTATGGTCACAGGCAAGTATTTGCCGTCGCGGGCCGTAAACTCGGCTCCTGTTTCGCTCAAAGGACCGGTAACCCGGCTCATGGGCCTGCTGCGCAGGCTGGCGTCGCCCGTCATCACTGCAGTTATATCATGGGTGGACAGTAACCCCATAAGAAGGCGCGTGGAGGTCCCGCTGTTGCCCATATTGATAATATTATCGGGCTCCATCAGACCGCCCACGCCCACTCCGTGCACGCGCCAGCTACCTTCTCCTTCGCGGACGATGGTTGCGCCCATCGCGCGCATTGCCTCGGCCGTGGCCATTACATCTTCGCCTTCAAGGAGGCCTGTGATTCGGCTTTCTCCAACTGCGAGCGCGGCAAACATCAAAGCGCGGTGTGAAATGGATTTATCCCCGGGAATTTGGACACTGCCCGCAAGGGCTTTTCCGGGCTGTGAAACAAGGCTTGGCACAATAAGATTTCCATATTAATAGCTGAGGCTACAGTTATGCTTTGACAGGCGCGCGCTATCGTGGCAATGCATGCGCCAATTCTTAGCTTTAAAGCGTGTCCAATATCAAGGAGAGAGACGTGGTTAAACCCGAATGGGGTGCAAAGCGCACTTGCCCGAAATGCGGCGAACGCTTTTATGATCTTGGCAATGACGACCCAATTGTATGCATAGCGTGCGGTGTAGACTTCAAAGCTGAGCCCATACTGAAAACCAAACAGCCAATTGTTGCTGCGGTTAAAGCAGAAAAAGAATCGGACAAGGCGTCGGACGACGAAAGCGACGATGATGACGATGACGGTATTGATCTGGATGCCGAATCTGATGATGCGGTGAGCCTGGATGACGATGACGACACCGAAGTCGCCGCGATGGTGGATACCAAGCTGGCTTCTGACGCAGAATAGTATTACCCGGGATTTCCCAGTCCCGGGTTGTGGGGCCGTAGCTCAGCTGGGAGAGCGCTACACTGGCAGTGTAGAGGTCAGGGGTTCGAGCCCCCTCGGCTCCACCAAATTTTTCAAAGACTTAGCGTGATTTTGCTAGGTCTTTTTTTATGCTGTGATCAAAACGGTGACCAAGAAAATCGCATACCGGGTTTAACGAAGATCACGTGACACCTTAGCTCCGCACTCTATCAAACTAGCAATGAGCTCTGTGAAAGGAGTTATATTTCCTTCTGAGCTGGCCGCTTCTAATGCAGTCATATATGCGTCGCGCTGCTCTACGGGTATGACAGTCCACGGATATCCGCCTGCGGCCATCATTACATTCATCAGGAAACGGCCTGTCCGGCCATTACCATCAATATAGGGGTGAATGTAGACGAAGACGAAATGCCCAAGCACGACCCGAACACTGGCGTCTGTTTCAGCTTCTATTAGGTCAAATAGGGCTGGCATAGCATCACGCACAGCATCTGACGAAGGCGGGACATGCATCGAACTGCGAATGTAGACGGGAGCGTTTCTGTATCCAGCTAAATCCGACAGCTTTAAGAGGCATGCAGTGGCACTAGGAGCGAATAGCTCTCGGTACCATGAGGCGTGGTCTTGATCAGCGACTTGGCCAGAGTTTTGGCCTTCAAGACATTTTTGAACGCTATTGCGAACTTCCTGAAAGGCCTGCCAATAGCCTCGTGCGGCGAGTGCATCTCTATGTTTTTTATCTTCTTCAACCGAGTCAGGATTCCAACCACCTGAACGGACGCGTTCGATAAGCTCAATGTTTACTTTATAGCCTTCGATAGAAAGGGAGTGGTAGGCATCCGTTACATAAATATCATCCACTTGCGCTAAATAAGCATCAGCATCATTCAATGGAGTTGGAGCTGGAAGTTTCCCGACCACATCTTTACGCATCGCTTGCCACATCAACTTGATGCGCATGGCAAGTGGTGAAGTTTCCCGCCTATCACCAATGGAGGGTAACTTTTCCTGGAATGGATCAGCTTCTCTTACGTCAAAGTCCGCCGCTTTCATTGTGGCTAGGATTTCGTCGGCGACACGGTCACGGCCAATGTTGCGAAATGCACCTGCTAAGCGGCCTGCCACCTTGCTGTGTCCACCATCAAGAAGAAGGCTTAATATGTCGGCGGAGTTTTTAATCAAGGCAAGGGCTGTGCGTAATTCCGTTGGGCATTGCTGATAATAGGCTGGTGAGCAGGCAATAAGCGACGCTGGCAATGGAAAGAGCCGAAGGCCTTCTTTTAACTCTACCTCTTTTGCTTTTGGCATGGTTGTTTTCACGTCAAACAGACAGGTGCCATGGGGGAGGCCGGTTATTTTATTCCGTGCTCTTGGCGAGCGTACTAGAAGCTGCCTTGGCACTTGCATGTTGCCAGCATGTATTTGTAATGATTGTTCAGGAGAAAGACACCAATCATTACCAAAGCGGGATGCAAGATAAGAAGCGCAGAAGCCCTAATATGAAGCGTACCAAGCTGTTCTTTCGCCTGCCACACCATCAGGGCGTGTGGGTATATACCAGCCTTTCATGACCTCTTGCAGGAACCCATGTTTCATTAGGCGCTCACGGTGGGTGCGCGTTAAATCAACGGAACGTATGGCTACAAAGCCTTGGTCTTGTAGCTTTTTTAAAACCTCCAAGGAGCTTGCTAATTTTCCTGCTGGTGCTGCCATGCCGTGTTCAATCCCGAGCTTTTTATGCTGTACAATATTTAGCTTTTTATGTTGTGCCATATTTAGCTTTTTATGTTGTGCCATATTTAGTGTTTTGTGTCACAATTCATGAAAATCTGCGCGAATCTAAGACAAATTGGGTGAAAACTCGTTTCAGGATTGATGCCACTCTATCTACGAACCCACCCAACATTGTTGAAGTAACTAATTGATATATAAACTATAAAATAGTTGCCGCACATTAGAGCAGCAACACTCATAATCCAAAGACCGGAATGCTGTGTAAAATTTCTGATTTCATTTATTGGGCGGCATTACAGCTAACCTTTGCCATTTTGAAGCTATTAGGCCTCTAAATTTGCCACTTACCAAGCTTACGCAGGCCTTTTTCATGTCCTGACCGCTCTCTTAAATAATCAGCGCGATTTGCCCTGTGGAATCTGACAGTGGACAAATATCACTATTCTAAGCCTTCAAAAGCACCCTTTATCCTTCGTTCCTGAAAAACGATTCTATTCTATGAATTTCGATATTTTATTTGATTTTCCGTGAATATTGATAACTTCAGGCGCCTTCACAGCTTACTACCGCAACCCAGCACAAACAACTGCGCTATGCCTGACCTTACATTCTCCTAATTTTCGGGAAAGTCTGCGGCAAGACTTATCTCAGGAAAACTAATTGTACTCACCGATGGGTTGGATTGTGTCGCTCAACATGAAAAGGCCGTTTCGCTATTTCGAACACTCATCTGATGTAAATCGCCTAATCACCTGAACATTACAGCTACACTACCCATGTAGCTAGGAGCGGCAAGCGAGTTATTCCTGCAATGCACCGGATAGTTCGAAAATCCTATCCTGTATAGTTCCCGAATACCATTTACAACTCAATCAGGGCCTGGCTCAAAAAAGACTTCCGGAAAAACCAAAGACTATTAACCGCCAATGCCTCTATTTGGGTTTTCCGGCACTCTTTCTTGAAAAGTTCCCACCCGGCCCGAGATGGATTCCGCATTCCGCCTTCTCTTGGCCAATCCATCTGCCTGCATGGTCTTCGTGAGATCCCTCGGCAATACTCGTACAGGGCCAACACCCCACCGATCGATAGCCGACATCAAAGATGTGGGTGAATAGGGATTTCATGCAGCTGCATATAATTAAAAACCTTGCTTTTAGTCCAGGTGGCTAGGGGATTTACTTTGATGTACTCTCCTGACCGTTCCAATATTGGTATATTGGATCGTTGTCCTCCTTGGTACCTTTTACGGCCCGATATCCAGGAATTGTAGCTAGCCAATTGGTCCTGTAGTGGAAACACTTTCCTTATCAAACAGCAGCCATTTGGTTCCGAGGAATAAAGATCTTCCCCAGGACCTTCTGTGTCCAAAAAATCCTTATGAGGAGCAATGGTAACCAAGTTTAATTTCAACTTTTCCACCAATTGGTCACGATATTCGAGCGTCACCGGAAAGTGTAAAAGAGTGTCGACAAAAATGACGTCTGCCGCGAGCAATATTTGTGATATAAAGTGCAGCAAACAGCCACTTTCAATGCCGAAGGAAGAAACAACAGCGACTTTCCCCAATCTTTCGTTTTTTAGTAATCCGGCTACACCCAAACGATCTAAACTTGGCAAATACCGGTATTGAAGCTCGCTAATGACATTGTCTATGGCACCGGGTGGCGTTGGGTAGGACAAAGATTTTCTTCCAACGCTATGATCCTGGGAAAAGTTAAAAAAATCTTTTCGAATTTATCTATCTAGTGTAGTAGGGGGCTTAGTATTTTATTCCAATTTAAAAGTGATCTAATTGTCAAAAAACTGGCTCATTACAGGTGGTTGCGGTTTTATCGGTCGTAATCTCATCACCCGCTTGTTGGCGCAGGGGGACTGTGGCATCCGCGTAGTCGACAACCAACATGTCGGCACCTTCGAGGATTTGGTAGTGATCGCTCCGGATGTGATCACCGAGGTCTATCTCGATACGATGACGCCACCGGCGCTAGGTAGCTGTCAGATGGTTAATGCCGACATTTGTAGCGCCGCTGACGCAATGATCGCGTGCAAGGATATGGATGTTATCGTGCATCTAGCGGCCTGCACTGGCATTGCCCCATCGTTAGAAAACCCGCGGTTTGACTGCGAAACCAACGTGTTCGGGACGCTCAACTATCTCGAGGCCGCCCGCATGAACGGCGTATCGCATTTTATTTTTGCTTCTAGTGGCGCGACGGTCGGTGAAGTGAATCCACCGATTACGGAAACCCTACCTGCTCGGCCGGTATCACCCTATGGCGCCAGCAAGCTAGCGGGAGAAGGTTATTGTTCCGCTTATTTTCGATCCTTTGGTATCAAGACTGTTGCCCTGCGCTTCGGAAATGTCTATGGCCCCGGCTCCACTCACAAGGCGAGTGTGGTGGCGAAATTCATAAAACGCGCTATATCAGGTAAACCAATTCACATCTATGGCGACGGTAGCCAGACCCGCGATTTCATTTATATTAGCGACTTAGTAGACGCAATACTGCGTGCCACTGAAGCCGAAGAGGTCGGCGGCGAAATTTTTCAGATCGCTACAAGCAATGAGACCTCTGTCGGCACCATTACAATGGCACTGCAAGATATTCTTTCCCGGAAGGGTATAGCTAATGTGGAAGTCCATAATGAAGCAGTGAGGATGGGCGATGTTAAGCGAAACTATGCCGATGTTAGCAAGGCTAAATCCCTGCTGGGCTGGGAGGCAGAGACTACCCTTGAAGTGGGTCTTATCGCCACAGTCGATTTCTTTTTGAAAAATGAATTGAAGTAATATAATGACACATTCTTGGTATCAGAACAAACGGGTATTGGTGACGGGCGCGTGCGGCACGATCGGCGCCGAAATCGTACGCCAACTGCTGACCGATAAACGCTATGCAGCGAAGGAAGTTGTCGGAATCGACAATCATGAAAGTGATCTGTTCTTCCTCGATCAGGCCTATCTTAAATACCCAAACGCGCACTTTTCTGTGGCCGATGTCCGCGACGTCGGTGTGCTGACCGAAAAGGCCATTGGAGCCGATGTGATCATTCATTCCGCAGCATTGAAGCATGTGATCCTGTGTGAGCGTTCGCCCGAACAGGCAATTTTCTCCAATATTCTTGGCGTTCAAAATGTAATCGCTGCAGCGAATGCCAACAATGTCGAGCGAGTAATTTTTACCAGCTCTGACAAGGCCGTGAACCCGACGAATGTGATGGGGACTTCGAAGCTGATGGGCGAACGCCTAATGACAGCAGCGAACAGCAATAAGCGCGGCGATGGCCCCATCTTTGCCTCAACTCGGTTTGGCAATGTATTGGGCTCTAGTGGCTCGGTGATTCCGATTTTCCATAACCAGATAGCCCAGGGCGGGCCTGTAACGCTTACAGATAGACATATGACCCGATTTGTCATGACCATAAATGAAGCTGTCCGCCTAGTACTTGAATCCGTAGAAAAAGCACAGGGTGGCGAGGTTTTCATAACGAAGATGCCTGTGGTCCGGATAGCGGATCTAGCAACTGCCATGGTCAAGGAACTCGCGGGCCATTTCGGATACAAGACTGGGGATATTGAGGTCATCGAGATTGGCTCCAAGCCGGGAGAGAAGCTCTATGAAGAGCTAATGAGTCAAGAAGAGACGCGTCGAGCCGTGGAACTTGAAAGTTATTTCTCGGTTCTGCCAGCTTTCCGCGGCATCTATAATGACATCAGCTATGAGTATTCTGACGCCCTATCCCATACTGTGACCAATCCCTATGTATCCGAGCTTGAGACACCTGTGAGTGTCGAGGGCATCGGAGCGCTTCTAAGAGAAAACCATCTCCTAGAAAGACCAGCTGATACAATTAGTAGCCGTTACTGGCCCGGCGACAAAGAGGAAAACTAATGAGCCATATTTTAATTTTAGGCGGAGACGGCTATCTTGGCTGGCCTACGGCCATGTATTTTTCTAAGCGCGGCTATGACGTGACGGTTGTAGACAATTATTTTCGCCGCAGTGCATGCACCGAACTCGATACTGGGATGCTATATCCTGTGCCCACTCTGATCGAGCGTGTTAAAATTTGGCATTCTGTTACGGGCAAAGAAATCAAGGTCGTCATTGGCGATCTTACCGAACCCGAGCTGATGCGAAATCTCTTCGACGAAGAAAAAATCCGTTACGCTTGGGCACGGGACGAAACCTTCAGCGGTCTGCCTGATACCATAGTGCATTATGCTGAACAGCCATCCGCTCCTTATTCGGTGATGGACTATCGGCATGCGGACATCACACTCACTAACAACTTGCGGGTCACTAACAACTTAATGTGGGCAGTGCGCGATATGTCTCGGCATTCTCATATCATTAAGCTTGGCACAATGGGGGAATATGGTACTCCGAACATCGATATCGAGGAAGGTTGGATTGATATCGAGCACAAAGGCCGGAACGGGCGTTTTCTGTTCCCGCGGCAAGGCGGCTCACTCTATCACACCACCAAGATTATGGATACCGATCTCTTGTGGTTGGGAGTGCGCATGTGGGACCTGAAGGTAACCGACCTGATGCAGGGGCCAGTTTATGGAATCGAAACTGAGGAGTCCAAACTGGATAGCCGACTCAGTACACTATTCAGTTATGATGAGATTTTCGGCACCATCATCAATAGGTTCATTACGCAGGCCGTTGTCGACTATCCACTCACTGTCTATGGCGGCGGTGGCCAGACCCGAGGCTACCTGCACATCAAGGATACGTTACAATGTGTCCATATGGCTGAACGTACTTCGGCAGAAGCCGGTGAACTCCGCATATTCAATCAGTTCATGGAAACGTTCTCCGCGAATGATATTGCTGCGCTGTCGAAAAAAATCGGCAACGAGCGCGGTCATAACGTGGTAATCGATCATGTGGAAAATCCACGAAAGGAAATGGAAGAGCACTATTATAATCCTGTGCACAAGGGACTGATCGAAATTGGCGTTGAACCCCATTATTTGACCGATGAGGCCATGCATGGCCTATTTGAGGTGGTTGAACGCTACAAGGCCAATATTCGGAAGGATGTTATCTTCCGTGGCATCAAGTGGGATTGATAACGTACTTAGGTGTCACCATATTCGGCATATTCCTAAGCCTAGGTAATACCTCCGTTTATAGAGGCTTCAAAAGTTGAACTGGTTTAAGCAGTCATGGCGATGCTCATGGCGATTTTTTGTTTTGGGGTGATGCCGCCAAGCGCCATATTGGGACACTTGTAGTTGTATGTTCAGAGCCAGGCTGTGGCGCTACAGCTCCTTCTAATGTTTGAGATGCCCCTAGTTTGTTAGACACCTTGCGATTTCATTTTAGTTTGTTCTTCAAAGTCGACTGGTGACAACAACCCATTGTTATCATGCTTTCTTTTTGGGTTATAAAACATTTCAATATATTCGAACACATCTTGACGAGCATCCTTGCAGGTTGCGTAGGTCCTGCGCCTGATCCGCTCTCGTTTGAGCAGTTGGAAAAAGCTCTCAGCAACCGCATTGTCATGGCAATTACCCCTCCTGCTCATGCTGGCTTCCAAATTGTGAGCTTGCAGGAACTTCTGCCACTCATGGCCTGTAAACTGACTACCTTGATCAGAATGAACGATTACAGTTTGCTTTGGCTTGCGACGCCAGACAGCCATGAGCAAAGCGCTGAGCACTAAGTCCATCTGCATACGGGATTGCATCGACCACCCCACCACGCGGCGAGAATAAAGGTCGATCACGACAGCCAGATACAGCCAGCCTTCATGTGTGCGGATATATGTTATATCCGTGACCCATGAGTGATCAGGTAAGGCCACCTTGAAGTCCGGCCGCAGGTGATTTGGTGCAACAATGGCAGGCAAGCCGCCATAAAACCCAGCTTTATGCCGGTAGCCTATTTGCGCCTTGATGCCTGCAGTACTTGCTAGCCGTTCCACACGATTCGGACAGCAGTTTGAGATGCCCGAATCGTGTAGTTAAGGAATACAAGAGCAACATAAATAAAGAGCTCACCTTCAAAGGTATGCGGTGGGACCAGTGAGTCCTTGGCTACATGAGGTTCATCCATTTAAGTATTTTATATTGTTGACTTATATGCATTTTCGTGCTTTTGTGCGCACAGAGTTATGTCCAATTTAGCGATTGCTATAGACCTTGCGCATGCACCATAGTTAGCTCTTTTTTCTGGGTTTTTTGCGAGGGCAAGAATAGCAACCGCCAGTGCTTGTGGATCGGCAACGGGAACGATCTCTCCGGCTTCGCCATTTTTTACGTAGCGAGAAACGTCACCGACATCTGTTGATATAATAGCTTTTCCCATGCTCATAGCCTCCCAGACAGAAAGCGGAGACGATTCAGCGTAGGAACTGCAGGCATATATATCAAAACGCTTTAAAAGTGCCCTAGCGTCCTTTCTTCGCCCTACGAAATGAACATTGCTTGCTCCCAATTCTACTTTCAATTTGGATAGAGTATCAGCAAAGCGTTGTTGATTTTTGTAAACTGGCCCGACGACAACGAATATAATATCATCTCTCTCCTTGGCAACCTTCGATGCTGCACGAATTAAAGTATCAAACCCTTTAATAGGATTAACGTTTGCCACAGTTCCCACAACAATTTTTTGGGAACTCAGTATGTGTTCAGCTTCGTCTGGGCCATAAGCACCGTTCGGGTCAAATAGTTCCGTATTTACGGGGGCTGGAACCACAAACTTCTTTTTCGAGGCGGGGGCAATGGGCTCATAATATTCACGTGACCGCTCCGAAGCGTATATTATGGCATCGCAAAGTGGAGAGAAAAACTTGAACATCAACAGAACAAAATTGGGCATGGACGTGTCGTTAAGGTGCCATAATACTTTACATCCAGCAAGTCGGCCAGCGATCACACCTTTTATTTGCCATGCACCGCCGCTCACATGAACTAAGTCAATGTTGGTTTTTTTGAAAGTCAAAAAAAGTCGGATTATTTCATACGGGAAAAACACTAAATAGCGAAACGCAGGTTTAATTTCTCTAGTTATTCTATTGAGTGGAAGAGGTATATATTCGACTTCATTTTCTGTGCAGGCGTTTTGAAACAAGTCGGCGTTCTGCTCCGGCATCACGACAACCGTTTCAATTTTTTTTGCCAGTGCTTTCGCTACAGATAGGATACGTAGCTGGGGGCCGCCCAGCCTTGCCTCTTCAATCACATTAGCAACCTTGATAGTAGCCGGCACTTTGGACTCTTCCATTCGCTCGTCCCAACAACGCTATTATGGTTTCTGGTTAGTGCTAAATTTTTTAAAGGCCAATATTGTACCCTTGAAACTTCTTGGCGTGTATTTGTTAGGAAATTTGCCTATAAGCGGAGCTAACCGGACTTCCTAAATATTAGATCGCCTGTGCGCACCGTTAAAGCTCTCAAATGACAAGGTCGATTAATACATTTAAAACCATTTTCCTGAAACCATAAAATCGCGTCATGGGGATCAATAGAATGCACCGCGTCGGAGTCTGACATCCAAAAATCGACATAGTTGGGCTTCAGCTGTTTTGTCGGAAATTTTCTCAATCGGTACCCCGCACAATGAAAAATATGGCGAACTATCCTTTTAGGCAATATCCAGCTAAGCCTCCAGGCAAGGGAGTTTCTAAGGGGGATTGAAGCTTTGATGAGTTTTCCGGAGAGGCCAAAATTGCTATATGGCCTAACTGGGTATCCTTCAGCTGCCCAAGGCCTACATTGCCAAGCCGGTGAAAACAATACATACCCACCCGGCCGGACTACTCGGCACAATTCTTTCAGCGCAGTGTCAATGTCTGGGATATGCTCAAATACTTTCCAAGTCCACGCCGCATCAAAAGTATTGTCCTTGAAGGGATAAATACCATCATCTAAAAGGCAAACATATGGCTTATGGAAGTGCGTTTTTAAAGACTCAGCTATATCAAGGCCAACATAGTCATCTACTAAATCTTGAAATAGGCCCTTAGCTGCACCAACCTCTAGTACCTTTTTTTTAGATAAATTGTAGCGATCTATAAATGAAAGAACTGATTTGTATGCTCCATGCGTTTCAGGAAGCTTCTCAGGCGTATAAACGCTTTGTCTATCTACGTTTTCATAAAACGCTCTGTATTTTTTGTGCGGCATCTTTAAATTGTCCAAAAAGTGATTTTTTCTCTCTTAATGATTTCGCGGAACTCTTGTATTTCATCTTCTATAATAACCAACATTTCATCCGATAAAGTACCGTCCGCGACAACGTGTGTGTCTGAATTCCATTTTTTATAGTCACTGAATCGTCTTTCAGCCCATGAGTAGAGGTTATTGCTGCCCATGTAACGCAAAATAAGTTTACTGAGCCAAGCAATAAGTATCATTAATCTTTCAATTATTAAAAACCGTGCTTTGGGTAGGCTTTTCGAAGCAGGTTCTGCGACAATGTCTATAGTACTAGTATCCTCCCTCACCCCTATAAACGCAGCCAGTTCCGTTAGCATTTCTTTGGGCTTCTGAACCATTGCATCAAAATCCAAAATCAAAATCTGACGGCTGTCAAAATGCCTCAAAATTGATATTAGGTGATGGGCATACAGGCTATTTTTTTGCAAATACGGATCTCTAGCGAAAGAATCGCTAAAGCTCTTATCTTCGCCCTTATTATTTCTTCTGCGAAGCTTAAAATGTGAAAAAGCACGCTCAGTTGGGTCCCTGTATATCATAATCAACTTAACATCTGGCAACGTGTGATGTATCCGTCTCAGGGTCTGACCTGACGAGATATAATCAGGATTAATTTCGCCTTTAATAGTTCCGGGTGAAGCATTTTGATAATGTTGCTTATACCAATTTGAGCCTTTATCGAAGTGTTTGTCAAAAAAATGAACCTGTTTCCCTGTCGGTAAAAATACACTGGGATGAGTAGACAATAGATTATGCAGCCATGTTGTGCCTGTGCGGGGCGGGCCAACCACTAGGAAGTCTGGGAGCATCTCGTTAGAGCACTCTTTTTCTGGTTTATCGTACATTTTAAAGTGGGGCTCTAATGCTCTTCCCTAAAAGGTAAGAAACATGAGTTCGGGGCCATGCTGCAACACAGTGGTCTCTATATATATAGCGTTGGTCTTTGGCTGTGTCGCCTGCCACGTAAGCTCCCCTAATAGCTGAAGATGACGATAGATAGTTTGTTTCCTCACAAACGTAATTAAGTTGATCGCTTAGAATGTGTTTTTCTTCACCATAGGGCCACGCAAAATGTTCCAAGTTTAATCCCTTCGATCTGAACAGCTCGTGATTGGATTCAAACTCGTCAACAAATTGCTGTAATGATAAATCTGCACTATTAAGGTGGGAATACATATGATTTCCAATTTCGTGCCCGCTTTCATGCAAACGACAGATATCATCCCAATTCAAGAACTCGCAAGGGGGCATGTTTAAACGGTCTGCACAAAAATCCCGCTGGGACTGTTCATTATTCTCGACTAGTGGTTTACCATTTATAAAGAAGCAGGCTTTTGCCTCGAACTCATCTAATACTTCAGCGGCAGTTAGGCAATTTTTCAGCCCATCATCGAAACTGAAAGAGATATAGGGCTGGTCAAATTCCTTGTCGCGCAGCTTTTTTATCGCGGAACTGTGAGAAATAAAGGTAGTATTTTGTTGTGCCAGCCATTTAAGTAAATTCCGAAATGCCGGAATTTCATCTTCGAATACATGATGTAAATATATGAAATGTATGCGTGGCGCAGAAAACGCACGGTGATGTTGAATGTTGATAGTTGATAAAAAATCCAAGGCATACCGCCTCGTTAGGCTTCTTAAATTCGGACTTTGCTGCAGACTTTCGTATTGTGTGCAAAAAGGTTTCATAATTTTTCCTCAGTAACACGGTTAAATGCTACTGCACCGCATATAGCTTTAGCAGCATTAGCGATGTCATAGGAGGAGATGATTTCAAAAGAGCGTAGTCCCATAGACTCAGCAAGGCACGGGTCGCTCAATAGGGCAATTGCCTTATCAGCGATCGTTTTCCAATCATCGGGGTCTTCTATTATGTAGCCATTAGAATCGATCATGTCGGGGCTGTTCCCGCAATTTTTAGACAGTATTATTGGACAAGCAAAGCTCATTGCTTCGTTCACGACCAATGGATAGGGGTCCAGATAGGAAGAAATGACAAAGACGTTTGCTCCCATATAATATTCCATAACTTTCTCATATGGTTGGGGGCCCGGCATAGTCACATTGGTCAGATTTCTTTCAAGCACTATTTTTTTAAGAAGCGAGGTCTGCTCTCCGGAACCTACAAGTACTAATTGTGCATTTGGGTAGGTTTTTTTTAGCTGTGTTGCCATTTCGATTAGTGTCACTATGTTCTTACGGTCAACAAACTGGCCAACAAACAATATTACAGCTTCACCTAAACCAAGTTTTTTTTGATACCGGCGCCTTATTTCCTGATAGCTTCCTTTTTCACAACTGTATCGCTTTTGTAAAACTTCAACATCTACAGTATCATATTCGATCCATATCTTTTCTGGGTCTGCCCCATGGGCGGTCAAATAATCTCTTGCTAGTGTACCGTATGCTACGAATGTATCGACGTGTTTTACGAAACACTTTTTGAGAAATCGGTTCACTGGGCTGCTAGAGATGGCGGAATACTTTTGAGTTCCAGAACGCAATACAATCTTTGCCCCTCGTGTTTTAGCTAGAAACAACGCCACCCAAGAAGTGATTGTGTAATAGCCACCTATCAATACCACTTTTGGCGCGTGCCTCTTTAACAGGAGTTCTGAGACAATGCCCGGACTGAAGTGAAATTCGCGCTGTCGTATCTTAAAGCTAAACTCGTTTAGTATCTTATATTCGAATTGGATTGCCGCGAATTGAAAATTCCAGCCTAATTTTTTTCTGCTTTCTGGAATATCCCGAACACTTATAACTTTGAGTTGATCTTCGAATTTTTCATTTATTTGATTGAATAATGGGATCTGATAATGGGAAATTACGTTGACCACAAAAAGAAAGGATGCATTAGTCATGAAATATCTCTTTGAGTTTTTTGCAATGTTGTGTTGCGGGGAGTTCATCTAACCATTTCAGGAGTAATTGGTTATTGCTCTCTAGCATTTCCTTTCGGATCCGAGTATCTGCAATGAGTTGGCGTATCGATGTCGCAAATTGCTCAATATTTCCTGGTTCACATATCATTGCATTTTTTGTGTGTTCTAGCATCAATGGTATACTGCCGACATTGGTACAAACAATTGGCAAATGCTGTCCCATAGCTTCATAGACTACACGAGGAAAACCCTCCATGTGAGAGGGCAAAAATAGGATATCTGATTTTTCATAAATTTTTTGAAGTTTAGATTTTTCCCCGATATACCCTATGAAGGATACATGGTCCTCTAGATTATTTTCTTTGATCTGTTGTGTCAATTTTGTCATCAATGGCCCTTGTCCAACCAAATTAAACATGAAATTAATACCTCCTGATCGAAGCCTTCTTGCGACAGGGATTATGTCGGTAACGCCTTTTCGAGTGGTAAAAGTGCCTACATATAGTATTTGAATAGGTAATTTATTACATGTATCTGTCCGAGTAGATATGTCATCTTTGTCCAACATTAAGAAGGGTTTAGTTTCAAGGGCGTTTCTGGAAATCACTTGATATTTACGAAATAGTTGCTTTCCAGCGAAAATCGACAGATCCGATTTTCGGACGCAATAGGTTTGGGCGAACTTATAAAACCCGACTTTTAATTTTGATGCGAGACTGGCGGATTCCTGTGATGATGCTAAACGACCGACCCGTTCCCAGTCGTTTCCCCAATAGCTAACAACTCGGCGCCCTAAAAATTTTGCGTAAACGAACAAAAGAAAGTTTAAGCTATTAGGGAAATAAAAGAAATGCACCATCTTTTTGTTGGATTTCCAAATGAGAGAGAAATTCTCTACCAGAAGTCGCAGGTTTGCGAGCGGCCACCCTTGACGGTATAGTCGAACGTCGTCTGTAATCTCGCTAACTTGGGAGCTATACTCTTGTTGAGATTTTAGGTGGCGGCTTAAGTATAATCGAAGTTCGGTTCTTTCTGTGTAATGTTTGCAACCTAGCCAATACTTGAAATCAGAAGTTTTAACAAAAGCGTGTCCGCGAGAATTGATGCAGCCTCGTCCATAAAATACGATACCTTTAAGTCTATGCATTGTATTGCTCATACTTAACTAAAATTAGCCATTCGTTCTTTGCGGAACTTACTGGGAAGCCGTGACGGCGGGTTTTTCTTTTGGATACTATTATTTTGAAGTCTATCTTCATTGCTAGATAGATAGTAAGTTAATGTAATACTTTAATTATAAAGGCTGCTAGAAACACTGTCGTTATATTCGTTGGTTCATTTCTTTCCCGTTTTGGGGAAGCGAGAATTGCTAGTATTGAAGCGCCCTAGGCCACCTTTAAAGTACTGCGGAAGTTTTATCACAAACACATAAACTAACCAAATTCTAACGAATATTGGAAACATCGTAATAAAATACTCAGAATAAGTCGAAAAAATCAGGGAAGAGCACAAAAGTGAATATGTTACCAGATAGAAGGGGTTTTTATCTCTATACGTGTAAAAATATGCGGATACTACTCCCTGAATAAAGATAATTGCTATCGCTCCGAGAATTCCATAATCGTTTATTAAGGGCCCTAAAAACGTATAAGTGTTTCCGTACCCCAGCTCAGGTAACCCGTACGCAGTATAACCTACTACTAGATCATGACTTACCTTGCCGAAAGACTCCGGCATCCAACCAGTTGTAAACAAACCTGAATATACAGTGTGTAGCTCAGGGAACCGCTCGCCAAATAATACCAAACTACCAAACAAATATTTTGAAGGCGTTTGAAGTACCCAGCCTAAATTTGTGATGTAAGCTGAAAAATCATCCCCTTCCCTGAGAGCCCCAATTGACGCAAAGAGAAAAATCAGCGCAGCGATGGAGACAGCTATAGGGCGAATTGGAGTTTTTTGAGACTTCGCGGAACGTGCTAACAACAATATCATCATGAAGCTCACCACGAAGCGAAAAAACAGTGACCGCGAGCCTTCAACCATTCCTGCAATCAATGAAAATGCGAGGGCAATTAGTAGTAACTTCGCCAGACCCTTGTCTTTGCTATGAAGATATTGACCTAGCAAATATGCACACAGAATATTTAGGAACAGTGGAAATTGCTTTATGATAGATATTTCATGTACCACTCCGTCGCCATGTACAGAGTTACGGCGCGCTATGGCAATATAATCGGCCAATGAACTGTTTGCCAAAATTAGGTCTTGATAAGCGCTAAAAAACAGCAAAGATCCCAGGAATAATATTGCACAGACCAAATAATAGATGTACTTCGTCAACCTTGAGGAATAAAACTCATCCCGCGACTGTTTGGCGATTTGGTGGCTTATCTTAAGCGAAACAATGCCCCAAAAACCAACTCCACATGCGAATGCAATTGAAGCCGTTAAAAAGAACAATTGAACATTTATGGGAATGGCGATGTATCGGCCGTCCAATGATAAATATAAGAATGCGACTAACCATACAGATACTTGAATAGCAATTGGGTTGAGAGCATTGCCCATCTGACGCCAGCTCAAATGGATCAAAAAAACATAGAATATTATTAAAGGAAGGTACATTGCGAAGTTCCATCATGCGCTATGACGTTATTTTTTTAAGCGCTTCTTTCGGAAAAAATATGAAGGTCGAAATAGGATACTTGAGCAACGCATTGCAGAAAAATAATATCAACGTAGCATATTTTCTGCGCAAAAAATACATAGCCAAATAATTGCAAATAAGTTTGCCCTCATATTTTTTTTGCCACCTGTTTAGGCCTTTAATACGAGTGTTAGTTGCTCTTGACGAGACCGAAGCGACGACCAATGAAGGAAGCCGTAGGTTTTCGAGCCGCTTGGTCAAACTGATTTGGCGGCTTATGTTTTGACCAGTCTCTCGCCAACCCCCGGCAACTTGGTCCAAATAACCGCACCGTTGATCAAAGATCATATTTAATACCGAGTGGCGATCTGAACTGATAATATCTGCAACGTAAAAGCCAAAACGTATAGCTGTTTTTCTTTCATACAATGTCGTCAAATGAGGAATGGCAATGCTTTCCTCCAAGTATTTATCAAAAAAATCTCTGCCCAATACATAGCTATTCGCAGGTTTTGAGTCTTCGTATGAGTGCTGGCTATCAATTGATGTTAAGTTTTTTCGTTTACCGAATACCAGTTTCAAATCATTTTCAAGCATGAAACGCATGGCGTCTTTTATATAGTTTTTATTCAGTAGCTTATCATCACCGTCCAGATTCAGCACAAACTGACCAGACGCTCTTTCTCGTAGAGTTTTGCGGTAATTATTCAGTCGGCCTAGATTCTTTGAATTTCGAAAATACTTGATGTGTGGGTGATTGCGCCACTGCTGACTAAGTAGTGGCGTGTCATCTTGCGAATGATCATCAGATATGATGATTTCAATATTAAGATAACTCTGTTGCAGAGCTGATTCAACTGCTTCGACTAGATAACGTGCCTGATTGTAACAAGGGATCATTATTGAGACCAGGGGCAAATACGGTTCATTCATTTTTGTACCTTTGTTACCTCGACGATGAGATTAAGACTAGCTAAAGAAACAGGTGTATTCCACTTTATTGCGATTAGGTCAATTTGTGTTACGTATGACGTTGACGTGCCCCAGAGGTGGACCCCATTCGTTGGTCAGCTGAGCAGCTTTGTTAAGGTAGGTCTGCTGTTTTCAATTATGCTGCTCTTGCCCGTATTGGGGCATGCCCCAATACGGGGTTTAAAGAAACTTCATCTGGTGTTTGCCCGTCAAGGGTCGAATGAGGCCGATCCCCATTATAGTGATCGATCCAACTGCCTATGCCCCGGCGGGCCTCACCCCCACCTTCAAACACATTCAGGTAGACATACTCATACTTGAGGCTGCGCCACAGCCGTTCGATCACCACTTTATCCAGCCACCGGCCCTTGCCATCCATCGAGATGCGGATACCATTGGCCTTGAGCATGCCCGTGAACTCGAAGCTGGTGAACTGGCTGCCCTGATCGGTGTTGAATATCTCTGGCTTGCCGTGACGGTCTATGGCTTCTTCCAGAGCTTCAAGGCAAAAGCTGGTGTCCATGCTGTTCGACAAACGCCACGCCAGCACCTTGCGGCTGTGACCTGCGCCCTTTAAATCCCTCCATTTAAAAGTTGGGTCTGTTAACCGAGGAGACAGACGATGAAGAAGAGCCGTTTTTCTGAAGAACAGATCATCCGGATATTAAAGGAACAGGAAGCTGGTCAGCGTACTTGCGATGTTTGCCGTCAGCACGGAATTGCAGAAAGCACGTTTTACAAATGGAAAGCCAAGTTTGGGGGCATGGAGGTGAGTGAGGCCAAACGGCTTCGATCGCTGGAAGATGAGAACCGTCGGCTGAAGACATTGCTGGCAGACGCGCATCTGGACATCGCAATGCTAAAGGATGTGAATTCAAAAAAATGGTGACGCCTGCTGTGAAGCGAGAAGCGGTCACGCACATCAAGGTTGATTACGGTGTGAGTGAACGGCGGGCGTGCAAGACCTTGAATGTTGACAGGTCGCTGGTTCGGTATCGGTCGAAGCGCCCAACGGATAGCGTTGTCCGTGAGCGTTTGCGGGCGCTTTCAGTTGAACGCAAACGGTTCGGCTACCGAAGGCTTCATATTCTGCTGGCCCGGGAAGGCTTTCACCTTAACCACAAGAAGCTCAGGCGCATTTATAAAGAAGAAGGGCTGACAGTACGCAAGAGTGGCGGTCGCAAACGCGCTGTAGGTACTCGTGCGCCCATAGCGGTGCCGGCGCGCGCGGGTGAACGCTGGTCGTTGGACTTCGTAAGCGACAGCTTCATGGATGGAAGGCGGTTCCGCATGCTGTGTGTAGTTGACGACCATAGCCGGGAATGTTTGGCACTGGTGGCGGATACATCGATCGGCGGGCACCGTCTGGCGCGGGAGCTGGACACGGTAATCTCAGAGCGCGGCAAACCACATACGATTGTCTCAGATAGCGGAACGGAAATGACGTCGAATGCCATGCTAAAATGGCAGGAAGGTACGCAAGTGCACTGGCATTATATTGCTCCCGGCAAACCAATGCAAAATGGCTTTGTTGAGAGTTTCAATGGCAAACTGCGGGATGAATGTCTGAATGAAACGCTGTTTGAAGATCTGCACCATGTGCGTAACGTGCTTGCTGCATGGCGGCATGATTATAACCATGTCAGGCCGCACTCATCGTTGAATGACCAGAGCCCTGTGCATGCCCTGCAAAACAAAAAGACAAAATCATTAAAGGGGCATGCCCCTTTAATGATTGCAAACGACCAAACTTTGAACCAAAACGTAAATACAGGACTCTACGGATAAGTGGTAGTAACTTGGGGCTCAGGTCATATCGCTTGTCTCAAATAAGTCACAGCAATACTATCAAATAGCTTCTTGCGCTCTACGTCGCTTAGTAACAATCGCCATAGCAGACAACATTGCTATTTCTGCAAGGAAAATAACGTAGGTGTATTGACCGGAAATCAATGTTAAAGCTGCCGAACCACTAACAATAACACAAAATAATAGCAGCGTCCGCTTAGGGCCACTCATAGCCATTACCATATGGTGCAAATGGTCGTGGCCTGCATAAAACGGGCTGGCTTTAGTTAGTTTCCTGAAGATGATTACGCGCAGACAATCTAGGGTGGGAAGCGCAAGCCAAACAAATATTGTATCAGCATATACGGGAATAACGGCCCCAACGTTGTAGGTTAGAATTGCGACAGAGCCAACAAGCAAACCTAACGCGTATGCACCCCCGTCGCCAAGGAAAAAGTCGCCCTTCATATTATAGACAAACATTATGCCCAATGCCGACGCCAGAAACAGGCAGATCGCCTGGCGATGCGGATTGGTTGCCACAACTGCCATGACAACCAACAAAATCAGGCTCATTCCAATGACACCACCGTTGAAACCATCCATCATATTGAAGGAGACAATAAGCGTCATCAAGCAAATAATAGTGAATATACCACCGAACACCGGGCCCAGTTCAGTTGTATAGCCAAAAGACCACATAAGGTCATCAAGGCGAAGCTCAGGCACCCAAAGAACCAGAAGCGTGGAAATTGCCGCAATGGCGAGCAAGCGCACCTGCCAACTAAGCTGCAACTTATCATCCACAAGGCCCAGTGCTCCCGCCAAAATTGTACAAACACTGATTCCAACCATTCGGGAACTGGCATCAAAAAAATACTGATTCAAAAGTATGAAGACCGCCAATGCACCTATCATTATTGCGCCAAGAAGCGGCGTTGGTATGGTATGGCTTTTGTGGCTTTCGTTCTTGGGGTCGTCCATTACCCCAAAAGCTTCTCCTAGATACCTAGCATTCAGCGCAATGACAAGCACTGACATTATACCAAGATATGCAATAATGAGACTCATAAAATAAACTCTATTTAGCTCAAATGGCGACAAGTCGCCATTTGAGCTTCACTATAGTCGGAAACCATCCGAATTTCTAGTAGTGATGCGGTAATACCCCCATTTATAGGGGCCGCTTGTCAACCTATGAGGTGGTCCTAAAAAACTAAGGGCATCTCATAGGTTGACAAGCGCCCCGCATAGTTTCTCGCTTCGTAATAGTACCTCGCCGAAATATTAGGCTCAAACATCCTTTTACTTCCAAATGCCGCGGGTATCGATGATAACCTTTTCAGCGCGCTTGGTTGAAAGAATACGTTTGAAAGGTTTGTGGTCGACAAGCAAAACAAGAATATCCGCTTGCTCCACAGCTTCAAATGTTTCTACGAGCTGAATCTGAGTGTTTTTCAGACTTGCTGGCAACTCACTAATATTAGGCTCGACGGCGAGCATGTCGCATCCAAGCTCATTCGCGAGCTGCACTGTAATATCGAGGGCTGGACTGGATCTCAGATCATCAATATCAGCCTTGAAAGAGAGGCCCAAGAAAGCAACAGTCGGATTCTTGAAACGGCTAACAGCATTTTTGACCTTATCAATCACGACTTGGGGTTTACAATCGTTTACTTCCCGGGCAGTTCGGATAAGCCGCGCCTCGTTTGGCACAGCGTCTACGATAAACCAAGGGTCCACCGCAATACAGTGCCCGCCAACGCCAGGCCCGGGCTGGAGAATATTCACCCGCGGATGCTTGTTGGAAAGTGCTATTAACTGCCAAACATCGATTCCCAGCTTGTCAGCAATTATCGACAATTCATTAGCAAATGCAATATTGACATCGCGGAAAGCATTCTCCGATAATTTCGCCATTTCAGCGGTCCGTGCGTTAGTAAGGTAACAGTCGCCGTTTACAAATATCTCATACAGTGAACGCGCTCGCTCAGCGCATTCATCAGTTATACCACCGATTATGCGGTCATTTTGAACCAGCTCTATCAACACCCTACCGGGTAATACGCGCTCAGGGCAGTGCGCTGCAAAGTAAGCCTTCCCAGCCCCACCGGCATCCTTTAAGTCTGGCCGTTCATCCTCAAGCCATGCAACCATCTTGTCGGTTGCACCAGGTGGTATAGTCGACTCGAGTACAATCAAATTCCCCTCTCGCACAAAAGGCGCAATAGATCGTGTCGCCGCTTCCACATAGCTAAGGTCAGGTACGTGACCACCTTTAAAGGGTGTAGGAACCGCGATAATAAAGGCATCGGCTTCAACAGGCACGGTCTGAGCCTTCAAGCTGCCATTACCCACCACACCCTGCAGAAGCCCGTCAAGGTCCACCTCAACTATATGTGCCTTGCCTGTATTGATCGACCTGACGGCTTTTTCGCTAACGTCAACCCCAATAACCCGCAGGCCAGTTTTTGCAAATACAGCCGCTGTCGGCAGCCCTATATAACCAAGGCCAATCACGCATAGGCTTTTAAAGGGTTGCACGCTTAATTGCCTCCAGAATTTGTTTCGCAGCCGTACCGTCCCCGTACGGATTGTGGGCTGCTGCCATGCGTTTATAATGATCTTGGTCATCAAGCAATCGCGATGTTTCTTTGAAAATAAGCTCGGCGTCGGTGCCAACAAGCCTTACCGTGCCCGCAGCAACCGCTTCAGGTCGCTCTGTGGTATCGCGCATAACCAGAACCGGCTTGCCAAGCGACGGCGCCTCTTCCTGCACCCCCCCTGAATCTGTAAGAATAATGTAGCAGCGGTTCATCAAATAAACAAAGGTTGGATAGTCCTGCGGGCTTATCAAATGAACATTGGAACAGTGGCCAAGCATCTCTTGCACAGGCCCCTGCACATTGGGGTTTAGATGGACTGGATACAGAATTTCAATATCTTCCCGCGCCGCCAACCTAGTCAGTGCAGTGCATATATTTCCGAACCCCGTTCCAAAACTTTCACGGCGGTGCCCGGTGACCACAATCAGTTTTCTGCTCGGGATTAGAAACGCGAACTTTTTTTCGAAGCGCTCCATTGCTGCAGCATTCGAAAAAATCCGATCTCGCGCCATAAATAGCGCATCAACAACGGTATTACCTGTTACCGTAATGTTGGCGTCTTTGATGTTTTCTTCGAGCAGATTTTGACGCGAGCCTTCGGTGGGCGCAAAACAAAGGATAGACAAATTATCGGTGATCAATCTGTTGGCTTCTTCCGGCCACGGAGAATACAAATTGTGGGTTCTAAGGCCCGCTTCTACATGCCCGATTGGAATTTGCTGGTAATAAGCAGCCAAGGCTGCCGACATGGTGGTATTTGTGTCTCCGTGAACCAACACCAAGTCAGGCCTTTCGGTCGCCAAAACGGCTGACAGGCCAGTGAGAATACGCGCAGTAACGTCGGCCAAGCTCTGACCCGCCTGCATCACATCCAAATCATGATCCACACACACATCAAAAAAGCCCAGCACTTGATCAAGCATGTCACGGTGTTGCGCTGTTATGCACACTCGGTTTTCTATTGCAGGGTCAGCCTCCAGCGCATGGATAACGGGTGCCATCTTGATTGCTTCCGGGCGCGTGCCAAAAATTTGCAGTATCTTCATATTTTTTCCTGCGCGGATCTCGGTGGTTCGAATTTTTTGCATAGTATGTCAGCCATCTTATTAGCCAAGGCTTCTCTGTCATACGCCCTCGCGAGCAAGTCACACCCTTCATAAAAGTTAGACAAAATAAGGTCTCTTGACTGTATTCTTTCAATTATACTCAGAAGAGATTCTTCGCTCTCGGGTTCGAAGTATATACCTGCGTTTTGGGTTTCAACGATTTCTCGGGCCTGCCCGTCAACACCCAGTAAAATTGGCTTTCGCATAGCCGCGGATTCAAATATCTTGGAAGGAATTACAGTTTTAAACGTTTCTGACTTACGCAGAGGCACAAGAACAGCGTCCATAACACTTAGATAACGCTGAACCGATTTTTTGGGAACCGAGTCTAAGAACGTGACGTTCTTAGTCGCCATTTCCCCGGCCAATGCAACCACTGCGGGTTTTTGAGCGCCGTCGCCGATAAATAGAAAGTGGATATCTGGGTTATCTATCTTACAAACAGACCGAATGATGAAGTCTAAGCCATGCGCCATACCGTGCGTGCCCATATAGCCGATCACAAGCTTGCCGTTAAGGCCTAACTCTTCAAGCAGTTCTTGATCTTTAGGCATGGGGAAAAACTGTGCCGGATTTACGCCGTTAGGAATTACGTGAATTTTGCTTTCGTCCTGGCCGTAATAAATGAGCCGTTTTTTAAAGGCGTTTGTTACCGGGATGATAAGATCTGCGCGTCGGTACATAAATTGTTCAATTTTTTCTAGGGTGTTTATCGCCAGGCCTTTTTCCATTGCGCCGACAGTAATGATCGATTCTGGCCATAGATCCCGTAACTCGAAAACCCAGGGCCGGCGTTTAATTTTGGACAACGAAAAGCCGGTAAAAGTAGTAAAAAACTGCGGTGACGTCGCAATAATCACATCCGCTTTCTGGAATAGGCCTGCCCAGAATGCCATGAAAGCAAAACTTACATAATCCAAAACACGTTTCAAAAAGCCTGCATTGGCGGTGATGTAACTCCAAATCCTGATAACCTTGATGCCGTCTATGGTTTCCGAGCTATAGAGCTTATTTTTGAAGCCCTCATACACTTTACCTTGTGGGAAATTGGGCGCGCCAGTAATCACCGTCACCTCTATCCCTCGCTTGACCCATTCTTTGCAATGTTCATGCGTACGAGATGCAGGTGCATTAACTTCTGGGGGGAAATTATCAGTAATGAACAGAATTTTCATATTGCAATAATGGTTTCCAGAAGGCGTTCAAATTGAACTTCAATACAGGTGGCCGGAAAGAGCTTATTAAACTCCGGCGCATATTCATACGGTATTAATTGTATTTTTGCAGCGCCCTTAAACTCAAATGATACAGGCCCAACCAACACTTGCGTGCCCTCCACGGTTAAATCAAGGTCAGGATGGACATGAAAACGTGCCGTCGCCGGCAAGTTAATGTTTTTACACTCAACGCTGTCGGTCAACAGCACCTGTTGCTGCCCAAAATCAAAGGTCCTGCGATGAACATACATGCCGTTGTAATTTCTATAGGCAGTCATCACTGAATTCTTGTGAACATCACGCTGTATGATTTTGGCTCTGCGCGCCACCCGGAAGGCACACCACATTTCACTTTGTTCAACAGTGCCCACTTGAACTGTATTATGTGCAGCTGTTGAGCGCTCATGGTAGCGGCGGTCGCACACTTCATATGTTGATATGCCAGTGTCTACGATCACTGCCTGGCCATGCGCAAACAGCGCAAAGTTCAACATGTCGCAGTGCGCATGCCCAGGAATATAATCAGGGCCAATCTGCCCTGCGTCACCAAAAAAGCTATAATCATCACCCTCATACCGGAAATAACCCGATGATGGTAAATTGGTTAGACGTTCAGTCCATAGCTTAGCGACTTTCAAGCCTACTCGTGAGGCATAAGCCTCGACCTCAACAAGAGACGGACTAATGCCGTAAGCGGCGTCATTAAAGAGTGGCGGCACGCCGTCTAGTTGGGTCATAGCTTGTTGCCAAGCTACAGCCTTGACAGCTACCCGTGTCCATTCTTCAGGCACCGACTGGTTATAAGCTTGTAGAACGTTGATAACATCGAGCAAGTCTTCCGTAAGCGTTGCATGGTAAGTTGTGCTTAATTCAAAGTGAGCACCATCATCCAAAAACTGTTCAAGAATTTCTTTTCGTAATATCTTTAGGCCCTTTTGAAGCCACTTGTCTGCGGTTGACCCTTCAAAAAAACAACCCGCAAACACAAGCGCTTTAGCGTTGGCGAAGAGATGGTTGCCCAGCAAGTGATATTCCAGCTGTTGCCTTAAACTGTGAGTTTGAGAGGCAAGGCTTTCGAGCATTCCCTCAACCGGTTCATTCCCGTCAAGCAACCATTTGGTCCAGTTCACAATACGAAGTGAAAGCGGGTAAGGTTCCCAACCATTGCCTGGACCTACGGGGTTTTCATTGATCCAGCGATCAATCAGGCTCCGACTTTCGTCACTTGATGTTTCCGGGCAGTTCAAACCATCATGATAATGAAGGTTATAGAGCCATAGTTTAGCTATAGTTTTATTGTTCCAATCTGTTGATGATCTAAGCGTTCGTTCTTCATTCAAAAAGACAAACCCGCCATGCCCCAATATAGAATGTGTTCTGGCGATGAAATTAGAAAAGCCCCCACAAGCCCTAGTGCGGATTGTCTTTTTTGCTGTTGAATTCTCGATTTTCCGGAAATGGCGTATTAGTCGATTAATAACCTGAATAAGCCTTAAGTATTTAGCTGTGCGAAAGTACAGAACACTCTTTGCAATGCCCGACATCTATTCGGCCGGAGTTTTTTCTAAATCAATAATAAGCAAAATAGAAAATCGTTTCAAAAATTCAAAACGATTGATTATCCGTTCATAAAAAGTCCCAAGTAGGTAAAGGGGAGCAAAAATTCGCAAATATTCTGGACGACCTTCTACTAACTCTATTCTCGAGACCTTCAGCCCAGCAGTCATGCTTAGCTTATGCACGTCCTTTACGGAGTTAATTTTATACTGTGTGGGAAAGGTGTCTTCAGCTTCTCGGCCCCGTATACGATTATAAAAACGATGAAACCAATAAGGGGTTAACCGCGCGATCAGAGGCATGTAGTGATACATGTTGGGTGTTTTAGCTAAAAAATGACCACTTGGTTTCAAAAGCCTGGTCACTTCTTCAAAAAAAGCCTCGGGCTCGGCTATATGTTCTAAAACATTATCGCAAATGATTACATCAAATTGATCGTCCGGCAACGGAGTGGATGTCACATCACACACTATACCTTCATCCAGAAAGGGGTTTTCTACCACCCGAGGGTCTAAGTCGATCCCCGTAGTATGCTTAGCTACGTCCTTAAAATTCATATGTGAAACGATGCCAGCACCGGCACCCATATCAAGAAGACGATGATTTTCTCCCAGCACATCCAATATCTTGGTGCGAAACAGCCGGTCATCCCAGTTTGACGAAAAATTCGGATAGAATTTTTCGTCAATATATTTTGTAATATCATATGCCACTATTTTAGGCTTTCCTGACCAAGTCATGGGCTTCCATACTAGCTTTCGCCACTTCAAATATTTCTTCTATTGGAATAGGAGGCATACCTCCTGTACTTACGGAATTACAGAATGCTTTACAGCACTCTATTTGCCCCTTGTCTTGCGTAAATGAACGCATAGAAACTGAATGGCCATAACTTTTTAACGAGCGAAAGTTATCAAGGAAAAAAGTTTTCTTATCTTGAAATACCGTCAGCTGCTCTTTCGGAAAACCATAGTGCCCATTTGCGAAATAATTGATTGTAGCAATCGAACCGTTTTCAAATTCAATGTTAATTGAAGCTGTATCAAAACAATGAGCTGATGCTGGCAACATTCGTACCGCTTGTATTTTTGCAATTGGGGAGCCAGTTAGAAACCTTGCTATGTCAATAAAGTGGCAAGCCTCACCGATAATTCGCCCACCGCCTCGTTCCAAATCCTGTACCCAAGTGTCAGATGGTATAGACCCCGCATTGCAAGTGTAAATCATGCTCAGCGGTTCAAGTGATTCATCTAAAGCAGACTTCAGCTTTTGCATCATTGGCGCAAAGCGACGATTGTAGCCAACCATTATGATTGGGGGGTTACCAGTCTTAGAAGCGGCATTGTAAGCGCTCTCAATAGCTGCGAACTCACCCTTAGTCACACACAACGGTTTTTCGACAAAAACACTCTTACCGGCCTTTATAGCGGCAAGAGCAAAACGTGCATGAGTGTTATGGTGTGTGCCTATAATTACCCCGTTAATCTCTGAATTATCAAAAATAACGTCCGTATCAGTGGTAGTTTCTTGAAACCCTAATTTTTTCCCGTAGTGAGAGCCCGAAACTCCTCCAGATGACGCGATCACTCGAAGTTGTGCGTCGCATTTCCCAAAGCAAGGCAAAAGCATGCGCCCTGCATAATTACCTGCCCCAATAGCAGCAAGCACGGGTCCGTCGATATTTTGGGGCCCGTTAGCCGGTTTTAAAAACTTTATTGTGCGGTCCAGCTTAGTCTCATGCTCGTTGTAACGCAACAACACGCCAAGAGCGCCTTTGTCGTGCATTAAGTAGTCGTAAGCTTGAGTTGCGCCGGTCAACTTAAATGTTTTACTCTTGAGCGCATCAAGCGACAGGCCACCGGACACCATAATATCCAACACGGCTTCAAAATTGCGTTGCTCTGACCAGCGAACAAATGCGAGGGGATAGTCTGCTCCACCTTCTTCATAAGAACTGTCATATCGACCGGGGCCGTATGAACAGGAAACCTGAAGGCTTAGCTCTTTTTCATAGAAATCTGAGCGGTTAAGCTCAAGTCCAGTTACGCCGACAAGAATAAGGCGCCCGCGTTTGCGGCACATTGTGGCCCCCTGCTGAACAGGGTCATTGCTTTTTGTAGAGGCTGTTAAAATTACGCCGTCAACACCACGCCCGCGTGAGAATACATCAGCTGCCGAAATAGGGTCTTCTCCTTGAGAGAGATTGACGACATCGGCGCCGTAGCTCTCGGCCAGCTCAAGTTTTTTTTCGTCGAAATCGATACCAAGAACTCGACAGCCTTGAGCGCGCAGCAACTGCACAGTCATCAAGCCAATTAGACCTAACCCTGTCACGACAAAACTCTCACCTAGTGTCGGAGCAGCTAAGCGAATTCCCTGCAGGGCAATTGCGCCAACAACTGTGAAAACGGCATCGTCAGGAGCAATACTCTGGGGCACCTTCGCACAAAGATTTTTGGGTACGCAAACGACCTCAGCATGGCGACCATTTGATACAATCATATCGCCTACTGTAAAACCTGCGACGCCTGCGCCGACCTTTATAACTTCACCTACATTGGAATATCCCATTGGGATGGGCTGATCGAGCTTTGACCGGACGGCATCAACTGTTGGAAGCAAGCCATCCGTTTTAATCTTGTCCAGCATCATTTTCACTTTTTCAGGCTGCTGACGAGCTTTATCAAGATAACTGGATCGGCCAAAGTCAACAAGCATCCGCTCGGTACCGGCAGAAATCAGTGAAGTGATGGTCTGAATAAGCAAATGCCCCGATTTACATTGGGGTGTTGGTATTTCCGCCACTTCTGTTTTACCTGAGGCAAGGTTTTGAAGAATTTGTTTCAACGACTAACTCCGAATACTTACCATAGCTTGTAAAAGAGAACTCGCCGCAGAACTAGCAGAAAACCTAGTCTCCAATTGAAATAAGAGCTTCCTCTGTGGGTTATGGTATGCATTACTGATATAAAATTTAACACTAATTCTCGAATATTTTCTATTCTACAGGTAACGATAGCTGTTGCCCTTCACATTTCTCCGTAGGATTAACTTACATAAAAGTACCAATGCTTAACGGTGGTTTCCACCGCACATGGTTGTGCAACGCAGGATCCGTAAAATTTATTTTGCAAAATTTTCTGTAAAAAACCCAGGCACCAAGGCTAGCTCATAGTCACATCACACGAAAAAAGTTTCAGATCGGCATACAAAATGGGCCGTGCCATGGGAATTAACTCGAAATTTTGTCTATATTGGATTTTTCTCCACTAATCTTGCTTCCAGCTCAGAAAACGTAAACTTACTATACGTAATCCTCGCACAAACCAGATCGGTAATATGTAACATCAACAACGTTGAGAGATAAACCTCTTTCCACGGCCTTTTATATTTGGGGTTCTCATCATATATCTGCAAAATCGAATTTTTGTGCCCAACATCCTTTGGCTGAAATTTGTAGCACTTGTAAGTTTCATTCCGCCAAAGCTTCATAGAGGTGTAATCATCTATTTTCAGCAACACATGGCCTTGCTGAATATTTGTAGTCTCATTAATACCATCGAAAGGCTCCGCCCTAGACGTGAATGTCATGTTTACGAGATCCCCTTTCGAAGATGTCATAGATAGAGCAAAATTATCATCTTCTCGATCTTGATCACTGTAGTTAATCGATATCGTCCATTCATCGGGCACACTTCGTTGGCTCAACACATGGATTGTTAAGTCGATCCAATGCCCAACATTTCCGCATATGCGTGTCCCTTCACCTGGATCCAAATACCAATGATCGGCGGTCAGAAGATGCCCTACGATAAAATGTTCGATAGTGTATGGACTCTCTCCACAGGGAAGGTGTTGACGAGCAATTTCCATAGCTCTAGAGAACGGCCTATTATAGCCAACAAAAACCTGGCCACCCTTTCCTTTCCTGGCCTCCGATAATTGTGCGAATTGTTGCCAAGTTACAGCGACGGGCTTTTCGATATGAACCAATAAACCCTTTTTTATAGCCCGTATTGCTTGATCCGTATGGGAGGCATGATTAGAGGCAATAAATAACCGTTTAGCCCCCGATATTGAAATCAATTCCTCAAAACTATTTGCGACATATTTGTAACCATAGGCTTTCTGAACCAACTTTGATTTTTCGGGATCAATATCGTAGCAACCAAGAAAGCGCCCGCCCAAAATTTTTCCGATGAAGTAGGATATTGAAGTTGCCCCGAATTGCCCGCATCCTGACAAAAGAAGGTCTTTTTCCCTTGGCCAAACGTAAATAAATATTGGGATTTTTAAAGCTAACCGATTTGATATTTTTGCTAAAGTTCGATGCGCACCCCACATTTTTATCGAACGTAAAACCTTAGTAAACAACTGGTTTCGATGAGGTAATGACCCAAGCCATTTACGCATAACAAAATTACTCTGATACATCTAAAAACCTATTTCCAATACCGTTCATAACATTCAGTATTCCAAAAAATGAACCCCGCTTGTTTACATCTAAGGATAAGCGAAGAGATTTCCATTGTGAATTTCTGTTTCAAAAAGTATATTGCATAAAGTATAGCGCTATATCCTTATCGCTACCGAAGCCTCAAAGCGTCCCGCATCCATCGCAGTAACGATTAGTTATCAACGCAATACACTTGTTTTTCAAGAGGACAGCAATGACTAAGACAACCTTCGCTATGTTTTGGCTTCTTTCAATAACCGTGTTGGTCACTAGTGTGCCCCGTTTCGTCTCTGCCTTTTTATGGGTCCCCGGCGATAGTTTGTACACAAATATCAACACCGCCAGCTCGGCTAAAGATTTGCTTTCACTAATTGGTTCCGCAAAAGAGTCCCTAAATTACCATAGCTCCAATGGCCGAGTTAGATCTGCGCTAGGGACTGCGTATTTATTACAAGCGCACAAAGAAAATAATCCCCTCGAGAGGAACAAGAAAGCACAGTTGGCTCTTGATGAGTTGACGCGCAGTCTGGAGTTTCGCCCCCTTAATCCATTCACCTTGATGGTAGTCTGCTGGACGCATCTGACTTTAACACCACAAAACTCAAAGAAAGCACAGCAATATTGGCTGGCATCAATTGAGAGTGCGCGATATGAGCCTTTTTTATTTGAAACAAGAATTACTGCAGGGCTAGCGTTTCGGAATGAAATGACAACTCGCGACAACATAATGATGGCGGAACAAGTTAACTGGGCCTACGATATTGACCGAACATTATTTCTGACGATGAAAATGACAATTGGGGACTTACACTATCTCATCGAACTATTGCGTCCGTGGCCTTCTAAAAGCTCTTGGTTAAAAGAAAATCGCCACTAACAGTTCTGCCCCTTTATCCACCTCTTCATTTATGCGAAAAAGAACCTATGCGCAACGTGGTCTTGCTACTTCTTCTACTTTCTCCCTTGCCTTTTGGGAGCGCGAGGCCTGTTTTTGTGTGGGGATGGACCGTAGCAATTACTTTTGGTTTCACAGTTTTATTGCCCGCCCAATTTCGCAAGAACAAAGTTAACTGCTGCGGCTCTCCCCCAAACAACCGATACCTATTAATCATTCTGGGCGGCACCCTAATATTGGCGCTTTGGGCGATTTTGCAAACATTGCCCTTACATTTATTACATTCTCCTATCTCACCGTTAGACCACAACACTTCAACACTAACTCAATCTCTTTTGCCTCGTACAATCTCTATTGTTCCTGACAAATCGGTCGGTAGCCTCCTAGTCTTGATGAGCCACGTTTTGCTCTTTGTTGGAACCTATTATTGCATACAATCCCGCAAGGATGCTCAGAAGCTGATAGCTTTCATGAGTGTTGTGGCAGGGCTTTACGGTGTCTATGCGTTCACCAACTTTTTTGTTAGTCCAGATAAAGTTCTTTGGTTTGATAAACTTCACGATCCAAAAGTTCTAAGCGGTACATTTATCAACCGCAACAATTATGCGACCTATGCTGGCCTCGGGATTTTAGTTACTGTTTCATGGGGTGCTAGCAGTTTAATTAGAGAGAGAAAACAGTCGACTTCCCACAAATGGGGCCTCGTCCGTTTTTACTTCACGAAAGGCTGGATAACCTCTCTTGTTGGAATTACGCTCACCTCTACGTTACTTCTCACCGGGTCGAGAGCTGGTGTACTAGCTGTCTTCTTAGGACTACTAACCTATGCTCTAACACTTTTGGGTTCAGTAAGAACAAAGACAATCAAGACCATTGTGACATTTATGGCCATCTTCATGACAATCTTTGCAATAAGCGGAGATGCCTTGTTGGAAAGAATAAGCGGCATTGACTGGATTGGGCCAAGAGCAACCCTTTATCAAACAATGCTTGAAGCACTTAAGGGGCGACCAATTCAAGGATATGGACTTGGCGTATTCGAAGACTTACTAAGAGTATTCCGCCCTCCTAATCTTGCCGACTATTTCGATCGAGGCCACGGCGATTTTCTCGAATTATTTTTGACGCTAGGAATACCAGCTGCAACATTAGCCCTCGCACCTTTTGCACTGCTTTTGTTTCACTTCTTTAGAAACAGAAAAAAAATTAGCAGTGAAGAAGACCTATCTGTTGCGGCAAGCTTACCTGCTGCTATTGTAATGGTTGGCGCGCATGCACTAGTAGACTTCCCTCTTCAAATCCCCGCAATTTCATACTTTTTCGTTGCCCTACTTGGGGTTAGCTTCGCAAGTTTTGAAGCTTCAATTAATAGTGAAAAATCTTATTGATGGTGCCAACTAGCGATACACATCTCTACGAAAAAACCGCACCTCTATTTAGAAAGTATGCAACATTTTCGTCGAATTAACCAGGCTTTCGTACAATCACGACCATTCGACTGCTCCCTTTTAACACCGCAGTCAATGCCGCCACCGGGTAGAATAAATGGATTTTCAGCCCTGCGTTTTTAACTAAATTACGCAACACTGATGAAAAACGAACACACCCCTTATTCTTAAGGAAAATGCTTAAACTCAACACAAAGTCTTTAACATTAGCCTGATACCGAAATTTGCAACGTACAAAACCCTGTTTTTCCAGAGTTTTTCGAAGGGATGGCTCAGTAAAATGAAAAAGATGTGTCGGCAACTGCAAGCCGTACCAGAATTGACCAAATATACGCCGGCTCCAAGAATTAAAGTTTGGTACAGACAGGATAAGAACTCCATTTGGTTTCATCGCCCTGTACAGATGCGAAAGCACTGCTGAAGGGTTGTGCAAATGTTCTAATACCATCCATCCCGCAACAACATCATAAGCGTCGGTCGGCAACTCTACGGTTTCCAGTTGACCTACAATAACTTTATGGCCTTGCGCTTTAGCGTGCTGTGCTGCCATTTGAGAAAACTCTACGCCCTCCACTTGCCATCCAAGATTCGAAGCTGCGTTAAGGAATTTGCCAGTAGAGCATCCAATTTCGAGCAGTCTACCGGTCGAGTCTACCGGCAAATAATCGGTTATTTTCCCAGAACGGCTACGGATCCATTTCTTTACACCCCCCCAAGGGCCCGTTGAACTTAGCTTCATCGCTTCTATCGAGTAGGGTCTGTAACTATCTGGGTAATAGTAACCCACGCTCTTTTGGTCTGGACGCGGAGATGTCCTCGAAAGACCGCAATGATTGCACGTGACAATCGTAAACACCCCCTCAAGTTCATGGAGAGTATCTTGACCCATAACAACCTTACGGTCAGAAACTGGGCAACCGTTTGGGCAAGAGAGCTTCTCAAATTTCAGTTCATCAAATTTTAGAGTTGTCATCTCTGACCTTTCCCAACTGGCTGTGCAGAACAACCGCATTTCCCAAATAGTGCAGGGCTGTCGAGACCACCACACCTCCGCCGCCAAGCCACATAGACAAACTGTATTTATGGGAAATCGCTATGAGCATCCCAATTACTCCAATTTTTGTAGGAGTAGTCATGTCCCCTTGCGCATAAAATAGACTCGTGCAGGCATTGCCCCAAGCATCGCCTATCAAGCTTAAAGCCAGAATCATAGAATAAACTATTATCTGTGTCTGAGACACATTTCCACTTGGGATAATTTCGAATTTGGTCAACAAACTAAGAGCAACAGATACACTTGCTCCGGTTACTAGCGCCAAGACAACGATGCGGGGCAGCTTCTCAGTCAGCGAAGTAGAAAAACTACGCCGCAACTTGCCCCTCTCTAAAGCAAGCCCTCTCACAAAAGGTGTAAAATAGCTGCGATTAAAAACAGTTATAAGACCACTATAAATAAACTGAATAGTTTTGATTAGCGACAAACTTCCTTCGACTAAGAACGACGTGACAAATACGTCTAACACTCCCATAAGCTTATAAAATGAACTGCTACCTATTAGGACCGTCGTTTTCATAACAAAGGGCTTTGTCAGTTGCCAAGCTTGCTTCCAGTCTACGCTAGATACCTTTTGCCAAGGGAACATTTCCGCCATCAAAAATGCTCTTACAAGGTAACGGGCCAAAAAGGACCAACCAATCGCCTCAATTGGCGTAGCGACAATTAAAAGCGTCAGGATGCTAACGGTATGTGAACCTATGCAAATCAACTCAACCTTCACAAACCTACCTTCGTATTGACCATATGCCTGAAAAGTAGAACTGAGTGCAAATGGTGCAGCGCTCCAAGCCATGAAATCAAGAAGTTCACGCGTCAAACTCAACCTGTTGTCCGTCGCACCCCACAAAATAAAACGAGTTATACTTTCAGAAAAAAGTGATGCCACAACTAATATTATGCTCGCGACGACGCTTGCATAAATTAGCACACCGATCGAAATAGCAGGAACCTCATGTTCCTTCAGGCCAGTCAGATAGGGCATCAAAGGCCGAGTAGTTATGGCGCCAATAATAGCAAATATATACGCTATTATTGCATGTGCTGAAAAATAGCCATCCGACATTTCATCAAAGCCACCTTGCTTCAATATAACAGCCATATATAAGGCTGTTAGAGCAACGTTAGCAGAAGATAAAAATAGTAGTTTATATTTAGATAAATTCTGGCGCATTTGCCTTCAGACTACAAAAGTTAGTTTACACAATCAGGTTTTCAATTAGAAAATCCGGCAGTTCGACCAAAGTCATACATTCATTTTTTGAGCGCTGCTGGATCAATCATTGAGTTCACACCTTGCGACCCTCGCCCGAATTATCCAACCTCCAAGAGTGAAACGATTATGCATGACATGGTCATGCGGCTTTGTCTATCCTGTTTGGAGCCCTCCCTAAACAAGATGGCCCGCATTTTCAGCCTCCTCCAATTGAGAGCAAAATATACGCCTAGGAATTAAAGTCCTGTGGCCATGAGGTGCCCCCCAATTTTAGACCACGCGGCTGGAGTATTTTCCGGGGTTAATGCCCATACGCCTGTCACGCATTTGAGCAGCTCATGAGCGTGACAGGCGTTTTGTTGCCTATTGTGCTGTGGGGTCGAACTTCATTGTAGTCTCTACGCCAATCTTCCAGTTTTAAGCGGGCGTCGTCAAGGCTCATGAACCAATGTGCGTTCAGACATTCGGACCTGAAGCTGCCGTTGAATGATTCAATATACGCATTATCCGTTGGTTTTCCGGGCCTCGAGAAGTCCAGAACAACATCATTGGCATATGCCCAAAGATCGAGGTCGCGGGAGATAAATTCGCTGCCATTATCAACGCGTATCGTCTTCGGATAGCCAACAGTAGCGCAAACCCGTTCAAGGGTTTGGACGACATCTTCTCCTCGGTAACTGAACCGAGGGTCCGTCGCTGGCGAGAAGCGAAAGAAGGTGTCGATGATTGTTAATATCCGTAGCTTGCGCCCTGTTGCCAGCTGATCATGGACAAAGTCCATTGCCCACACTTGGTTGGTATGCGTGGGATCAACACGATCCTGACGCAGCTTTGCCTTCACCCGACGCTTCGGGGTTTTGTTCCGCAATTGAAGCCCCAACTCGTTATTCTGCCACCCCTCTTCGGCGCAACAACACATGAACACGCCTGTAACCAAAGCGTATCCGCGTTTCGCAAATCTCCTTAATCCCTAGTTTTAAGCCTGCCTGATCACCGCGTCTGGACTTGTACGTATAAAGCGAACGATTAATTCGCAGGGCACGGCAAGCCTTGCGAACAGACACGCGCCAAACTTCACGCACGTCATCAACAAGCTGACGGCGGCGAGCAGACTTTAGAGCTTTTTTGACAAGACACCCTGAAGCATCGCTTTGTCCAAAGACAGATCAGCAACGAGCTTCACTATATTTACTTGCTTTCATAGAACTCTCCATATCCCACCTTCGGGATCATAATTGGAAAATTCCAGCTATAAATAATCTGGTTTAGTGGGGGCACGTCAGGCCTCGGTAAGAATGAGGCCGTCATTTGCAACCTTTGCCTCCAGCGCCTTCAGGCGGTTCTTGAAGTTGGCAAGCCCGTGCCTGAGCCAGATAGACCTCACGCCACTGGGGGAAACAAACGTGCCTGTCTTCCTCAGCTCATTGCTGACCCTGAGTTGGCCGTGAGCAGGGAAGTCTACAGCATGCAGCAGCACAGCCTGCTCTGTTGGCTCATCAACCCGGTTCTTCATGTTGGGGCGTCGGCGGTCTTTCTCAAGCAGGGCTTCAACCCCGCCTTCTTCTGCAGCTTCCTTATAGCGGTAGAAGGTATCCCGGCTGAAGCCCATTACCTTGCAGGCACGCGAGACATTGCCAAGTTCTTCGGCCAGATTTAAAAGGCCGAGCTTGTGTTTAACGATACGATCATTAGAATTTATCATGAGAGTTACCTCTTTGTGTTTTGTTGCTGTTTCACACCAACAACAAAACCGGTAACTCTCATCCTTGCAACCCTCTCAGATCGCAACGACTGTCAGATATAGTCCAAACTAATATACCTCAGTATCCGATGTAGATGAGCATTGCCTACGCCAAGACCATAAGGAAACTAGGATAACTACGCTTCGACAATCGAAACTTTCTCAACGCAAGCTCGTATCGACTGCCCCCTTCTCGCAGGCCTCGCCGACCACCTTTCCTATCAAGAGCATTGGATCTACGGACTTCTGACTTGGCGATAGACCAATAACTCTCAGGTATATGTGCAGCAAAAAATTGGACAACAAACTCCTTGTCTTGTTTTGAAAATAGCCGAACAACGCCATGGCTTGGATCCCAGATTTCTACAATCAACTTCGCCCAACGCTTAATCTCTGGCAAGGTCACCTTTTTTTACCGGGCCTTTTGCGCTGCCTTTGAATCCACTGGCGAGTATCCGCCAGCTCCAGTTTGAAAACAGCATCTTTCGGAATAGAGGGTGCTAACAACCATTTCCTTTCTCTGTCTTTTTCAAACCGATTCACTTTGTCGGCCGTAAAGAGCCTAGGCTTTCCATTCTTGGTTTTAAGTGCCGCCAGAGCCTTTGCAGAGCGAATATGAATTTCGGTTAGTTGTTGCCCAGCCTCCATCAAAGAGAGCACCTCATGTTCAGTGTCGCAATATTCGGCTTTTTAGAGGAGTTTAACCAAAACAGAAAACGATATGACTCCGGTTAGGTCAGAAGGCCCAGTAGAAAACTTATGATCCTGCAGGCTCACTCGGAAGCTTTGGTCAATCAGCAACTTGTTCTTTTTATTAGAACTGCATGAATGTGATTTGTGTCGCTGAGATCAACCTGATCAATACGCCTCCCTGATAGAAATGCTATCGTCGATCTCGGCATCATCAACTTTTACCGGCGAAGCTTTCTATATGCGATAAAGTCCGCAAAGTGCAGGTAGCTTTTCATTGTCGCCCCGGGAGATGAGTGACTTAGAAAATGCTCAAGAACACGGTAATTTGCGCTCTCCTCTACACATGTACAGCGCAATTCACTACGGATATTTTTTAACTTTTCTTCATCAAGGTCCGAAATCAATTGGCCAAGCCACCACTCTTCTTCCAAGACTCAGTGTATCAAGTTCGCTGTGCCTCAGCGTATGAAAAGAAACTTCTCTGTCACCGGCAGAAGATTTAAGATGAGGGGATATCAAAGAAGACACGTCAGCACTGTCCCACTTCAAACCTAAGCCCTTGAGGAAAAGTAACTCAGAAGGGCTAGCATCACATTTTTCAACGAAAGGTGTGATTTCCGACTTCAGTGAACACCCATTGAAGCGCCGACTTACCAAAAAGCCAGGGCCGCTAATGCGACACCGGCTTTTTTTTCTGTTTCCGTTAAATGCCGTCCTCAAACAAACCTTATATGGCTATGGCTTCGTAAATTTCTGGACCAACCGTGTGGTTTTGCCGCGCAGGCCAGCAGGGCCCCACGGTGACATCATATCGTCATCCGGGTTTGTATGGATGTCACTGCTACCCGCATATTCAAATCCCGCCGAAGTAATATCAGCAATTGCCATCTCTGGGGCAATCCGGTGCCAGTCACTGCTGTCTTTTCTGCTCGCGCCCTCAATGGCCGCATGCTCAATCACACCAAAAGTACCGCCCGGTTTTAATACGCGCTTCACCTCAGCAAATATCGCTCTCGACCTCGCAGGCAGCTCGTCTGGAGTATCAGCTGAAAAATGAAGGTGATGTATCATCAGCGACAGCATCACAACATCAACCGAATTGTCCGGCAGATCAATTTTACCCGCCGGGCCTACCATCAATTCTATGTTTGGGAACTTCGTATAATGCTCGGTCAATTTTTCTTTTATGCGGTCAAATCGCGCACCGGGTCTCTGGTGGGCATACACTTTTCCCTCAGCACCGACAGTTCCTGAAAACACCTCGGCAAAATACCCGCCGCCGGAAAAAAAATCCAAAACCGTGTCTCCAGGTTTAACGCCATAAAACCGCACCACATCGCCCGCTTTTCGCTCAACATCGCGAGCCACATTTTTCGGGTTCCGGTTGCTGTTGGCAACGGCTGCCGCAACTGGGTCACCATGATGGTCGGCGTTAACGGCCGGGCCAAACGGTACCATCAGCGAAAGCGCCAAAGCTGTGGTGCCCACTTTAAGAAAATTTCTATTAAATCGAGAGGAGCTCATGATTTTTCCTTTTTCATTAACCGGTCTAAATATTTTCCGCAGAATTGATTTTTCATCAAAAGTAGCAGCCAGCTTAACTGGCTTTCGCCACTATAGGCATCACGCTTGTGTGAGTTGCCCCATGGATGGCACGCGCCCGCTTTGTCGATCTTCATTCCTCTGGCGGTTTGGCAGAACAATCATGTCCTGCGCGTTTCAATGTCACACAAACATTCACAGCCTGATGCATGCTTTTCATCGGGCCGTAGGTAAGCCGGTAAAGCCCCGGGCGGGTTGCAGACGGCGTCACCTCACTCGCAAGCGCTCCAACGGCCGCCGCTTGCGACGTGTTGATCACCGTTTGCAGCCGCGTAACATCAAGCCTTGACATGGCAAACCCAACCTCAAGCCGCCAAACGCTGGACCAATCACCTGGTATGGTGGGCGGCCCACTGGTTTCACCGGCTGGTTGGTCGTTTGCTTTAGGGGGTGCGCCTTCTTCCGGCTGTTCCGCGGCGCGGTTATCTTCCGCCGGCACCGCCGGATTTGGCTCAGCCGCTGCGACAATGGCTTCATTGTCTTCCTCGGGTGTGTCAACTGTCTCTTCCAGCGCTGACGCTACAGTAATACCAGTCGACAGGGATTTCTCGCCAAAACTTGCGTCGCTAATCGACCGACCAAACTCCATCGCAGCATCGCGGGTTTCTGCATTTAATAGAGACCGCATCACCAATTCATTCTGCACTGCGTCGCTATAGCCACTTTGAGATGCCCGCCAAACAAGCCCATAGCCGCGGACCACATCTCTCTCCAAGCCGGCTTCACCATTCCAGTAAATCATGCCCAGCATATAAATGCTTTCCGCATTGCCTTCTATCGCTAGATTTTGCCAAACGCCAAGCGCTTCGCCGATAGTTTCGTCGCTGCCGTCACCCTCGAAAAAAAGCATATTGGCCAGCGAGAGAGAGGCTGTTTTATGGTTCAGCGCCGTCGCCAACCGGTAATACATTGTTGCTACGCTGTTCGCTTTTTCGCGCCCAATCCCCAAACGGTACATCTCACCCAAATGATACAGCGATTCGGCATTTCCTTCACCCGCCAGGCGCTGCAATATAATTGTACCGCGGTCTATCCGGCCATTTCGTATGAAATTCAACGCATCTTCAACGGATTCGCTGTCTGCGTTTGTGCCTGATACTTCGTCTTGCACTTCAAAAACCGAAGCAGACAAGGCCGTACTATCACCTAAAAGCATAACCGCCAAAGAAATCAAGGCCACGCCAAAGCTGGCTCTCAATGTCTGCTGCATAGGTCTTCCTCCAATTAGACGGCTTGAATGACTAAATTTTTAATCAAACATGATTAAAAGAACAGCCAATGCTTAAAGCTTCCTTCATCTTAATATTCTAGTGTCGGACAAAATATTCAATCAGGCAACCCAACGCTTTGTGAGCGGGACATGAAAATATATCAATACATCAGGCCAACTTTGCTTGGCGCTAGCGCGCTGGTACTTTCTGCATGCTCTTATGGTGGGCAAAGCAGCCCTTCCGCATTCGCCGGAACACCTCAAACCCAGACCGCAGGATCGGGCGAGCTTATGCGAATCGCCAACAACCTTGCCGAAAGCGGCAATCATGAAGCGGCAATTCCCATCTATAGGCACTTGGGCGCCAACAGTGGTGACCCGGCGGCACTATCAGGACTTGCCGAAAGCCTTATCGCGCAGGGCGCACATGACGACGCACTTAAAATATTGACCCTTCTCGCAGAGCGCGGCCAATCAAACGGTGATGTTTGGTATATGATGGGCAAAACCCATCTGGCGGGCGGAAACTTTGGTAAAGCGCTCGCTTCCTTTAACTTCGCCGCCTCTCAGTCTGGTGGCAACGCAAAAATACGTTCGGGGCAAGCCATCGCACTAGCCGCTCTTGGCCGCACAAGCGACGCGGTCGCAGCCTTCCAAACCAATACCGACCGTTTAACTCTGTCTAACAAGGCTTTGGTGTTGGCCGCAAGCGGCCGTGCACGTGCCGCCATCATGCTTCTCGAATCCGTTATGCGCCAAGGCAAGGGCACCAGCCGTGACCGCCAGAATTTGGCGATGGCATATCTATTGGACGGCCAGAGCTCCGAAGCCTACCGTCTGGCTCGCCTGGATCTCGACCCTGACACCATAGATGATACCTTTACCTTTTACCGTTCATTGGCCAGTCTTGATCCCGCACATAGAATGCAGGCGCTTGTCACCGGGGCCGTAAACCCGGAATGGACAAGAACCAAACTTGCAAACCTTGATCTGCAGGAAACAACAGCGCGCGACGATGCGGCAAAGCGATTGGTGAGCGACAATATTTTGGCCCGGCGTCCCGAGCCTAAAATGTTAGCCAAGGCACCAGAACCTGCGCCAAAGCCGCAGCCAAAACCAGAACCAGAACCAGTATCGCGAGCAGACTATGAGCTTAAGGAGGTTCCGCCTTTGCTGGAACCTGAAGGTTGGGCCTTGCAAATTGGAGCTTACCGCACAATCAAAAACCTCATGCGCGGCTGGACTATCCTCTACCGCGAAAGCGGCGATATCCTGGAAGATATCCCCCCACGGCGCTCAGAGGTTGATTTTGGCGATCGAGGCGAAGACCCAAGTGGATTTTACTACCGTCTGAATGCCGGGCCACTGAAAACATTCGCACACGCAAAAGAGCTGTGCACTATTCTGAAGGAACGCGGCACCAGTTGCTGGATCCGTCCTCCTGAAAAATCTGAAGGCACGCTTCCGCAGTCCAATAGCGCAACAAAAGAAAAAAAGGCCGAAACATTAACTGCAGACGCGAGCACTCGGCACTAAACGGATACAATTGTCACAAAGGTTTTAGTTCGGAAACACTGAAAAGAAACTTGAAGCCAAGCCGTACACACCCCACACTATATGAAGGTGCCCATTAGGGGCCTTCTATTTTGAACTTAATGTTTTGCCGCACCAAGGTGGGCAAGATATTGCTCGCTCTGTGAGGGGATAAAATGTCACGTATATCTGCTTTTAACAGCCCGTTTTTACTGGGCTTTGACCAGCTCGAACAAGTCCTCGACAATGTGTCGAAAAATGCTGGTGAGGGATTTCCTCCGTATAATATTGAACAGCTGGACCCAACCACGATTCGCATATCCGTGGCCGTCGCAGGGTTTGCCCGTTCCGATCTAGCGATCTCACTGGAGGCGAACCAGCTTATCATACGCGGCAAACAAAATGACGAAAGCGGCGACAAAGAATTTCTATATCGAGGCATTGCCGCGCGACAATTTGTGCGCAAATTTGTACTTGCTGACGGCATGGAGGTGCAAGACGCCCACATGGAAAACGGGCTTTTGCATGTTGACCTAGTGAGGCCACAGCCTCAGGAAATCAGCCGCCAAATCACGATTCGCTGACATGCTGCAATTTTAGGAAACGCTATCGGTTTTCACGCGCCGTATCGGCCTGTATGAAATTACCGAAGGCGTGCAATCCATTGTTCGAACTTCGACAATGGAAACCGGCCTGCTGGCACTGTTTCGCAATTGAAGTACATGCGACAATTCAGATATGAATTTGAACTACGGTTAGCTTGAAGAAGCTGCCGAGCGCAATATCTCCGAAAGCCTACTCTAGCGAGGGGGGGCAGTAATTTATTTGTACAGATTTCTAAAAACGTCGGGAGAAAGGTAGCGTATTTGAATTTTTTCCTTATTCAAGTTCAAGTATCCGTCCGCTATGTAATCCACTATGTGCTTTTGATTTCTATGTACCATCGACTCCTCGGAACCAGTGCCAGAGCAATCATGCGGAAAAACGTTGCCCCTCCATTCCGCCGCAGCCGGTTGGTATTTTATATTCCTGCCGCGATCACTCTTGTCGTGGCTATAGGCAAGTTGAACTTCTCCGACTACCTCATCGTATTCATTTTTCGCTTGAGCTTGCTGGCCCGCGATAAAGACATGAAATCCCAGATTTTTATCATGGTCCATCAGGATGATGTCACCGGGCACAGGATTAGATGCATTAGGACCGATTGGCTTAGTGGAACTGCGCCCCAGGTTGTCCAGGAGCGTACTCTCCGTAACGGGTTGCCCTGGTTGCGGTTGGTGGAGCGCTACGAGCTGCTCTCTTGAGACCAGATCACCATAATAAGCTGAAGTAAGTACAGCTTGCCAGCAGTTCATCCGGGCACCAGTTCTCGGAAGTTCAGCTTTATTGCGGAGCCACTTGGCAAAATCGTTTTCAAGGCCATATTTTTCAATGTCTTTCGATAATTCGTATTGGCTTCCGTCAGCGCCCGTGGCGGATTTAACGTTCGGCAAACCATCGGCTGCGTTTGATGAGCTAACCCACTGGGGCTTGCTCTCCATCAGCTGCCTGGCACCCTCAATCATCGCTTCTCCAGCATCTTTTCGCGGTTCAAAGGGCCGGATGACTGAACCGCTTGTAATGGCAAAAGGTGATGCCTCTTCTGGCGGCTCTTCCTTTTCTTTCAATGACGAGCTAGAGAATATGTCGGAAGGGAAAGGTCCAGTATAGTAGGTTGGACTGGGCGAGCGAGACGAACTCGATGAGCTGGGCGAGCTAGATGAAGCCAAAGGTCGCGCATAGCTGGACGAACTAGAGGAACTGGAGGAGCTGGAGGAGCTGGAGGAGCTGGCAGAACCAAAGGGGCTTGAGCTGGAACTGCTTGAGCGAGAACTGGAGCTGCCTGAACCAGTGTTAGGAGTATAAGCGCCCCCTTCAGACTCAAATGTGCCGCCGCGAGCGGACGCAGCTGGGAAAGTGGATATTTGAGGTCCTTGTCTAAATGTCGAGCCGGTTGCGCTGCCGCCGCCTAAGGGATGGGGAAGCGGCGCACTGAAATCTCGCTCTTTACCCTTTCCAAGCGAATCATCATACTCGGGCCCATAGGCGCCCCCTTCTTCAGGATCACCCATCAGCCAGGCTGTATCGCGATGGCGCGCAAGGCATAATAGGCTGTGTCGTCGCCAACCGACGTCAGCGTTACATCGATGCTGTTCAGGCCCAGAACCAGCGTGTCACAATAGTTCACAGACGCAAAGTTTTGGTTGCGCAAAGTCAGGTCCAATAGGTTGCTCTCTGAGCCTTCACCCTCAAACGCGTCGACGGTTTTGATAAGGGCATTTTCCGTATCACCGTTGATCACGATCTTGAGTTGAATATCGTCCCCTTCTTTTCTTTTCCAGTGTTTGAAGTGCAGGGAATAGTCTGAAGTGACGTCGGTGACCTTAAAAAACACCGTGAAGGTCAGCGGGCCATTTTGCATCACCTCGGCATGAAGCGAAGTGGGGGTGGGGCAGAATCCGGCACCAGCAGGGTAGCTATCGCCGTATGGGGTCGTATCCTTTATCAGCACCGTATTGGAATTAGAGAATATAACGAACGGCGGCTTCGCTTTTCCCGCTCCGTCGACGAGCTGCGGGCGGACAACAAAGTTAGCAGGAATGAAGCCAACAATATTCTTGGGTCCAACAGGGGCCAACCCCATTGTGCCAAGGTCGAGCGCTACATCGACCGAACCATCCTCCAGAATATAGTTAGTGCGGCTCTTGTCTACATACACATGTAGTCCTTCTGCGCCTCCAGTACCGTCATATGCATGCGAGGCTGTGGCTCCACTTAAACTATGTGTGACGGTGACAGTATCATCATCACCGTTTGGAACCGTAATAACCCACTGTGCCTTCATGACAAAATCATAGCCATACATGGATAACTGACTGGGCGGCAAAGTTGTGATTTGATAACTCTCACCATTAATACACTCGGCAGACAGGCGTTCTGCCATATAGGGTGGCACAAGCAGCATGTCCTGGTCTGCATTGTTGGGGTTAGGCTGAGGTTCCCCGTCCAACAGATCCGGTGCACGGCAGGTAAAAATATCCCACGGATACTCCTGACCGAAAATCCAGGTGGGCGCGTGGCTGTTGGGGTCAATGGCTGCATACGCACCCCAATCCTTGATGCTCATGGAAGCAGAGCTGGAACCATCCTCGCTGCCGCTTTGGCCGGAACTGGACCCCATGGTCGAGTTGCGGTCGCTACTGGTGGTCGCGGATGTATCATGCCCAACATTCATGGCGAAGGCGTTTCCTTGCAGACCAACATTGGTACTATAGGAATTTGACTGGGCCTGTGACGACCCAATGGTTGAGCTGTTTGACGATTCCGAGTGCGCAACATTCGAATCCGCAACACTGCTTGAGCTTTGAACTTGCGAATTTACCGTCTGCGGAGAGTAATCCACCAGTCGCGAGGTCGCGCCAGCAGCAGTAGTTTTGAGTGTGAGCGTGTTCTCAAACAGGACAGGATAATTATTGTAAATCATTTCGCGGTTCGCTGGTTGGTCAGGTGACCCAAAAGTGTACTGAAGGCCTGCCTCATTATATCCAGTAACTTTCTGCGTGCAGGAGACGATGTAAACCCTTTTGTTTGCCGGGCTTCCCTTGGCGACCACGCCAGAGGAAAGCGAAACGTCCTCATCATATGTAACCTGATATTTGGCCAGGAAGGTGCCGATTTTCACGTTTAACCCTTGGGTCTCAAGTCTGCCGGATTTATAATAAGCAAAAGGGTCTGTCATCTTGAACATCATTAATTTCCTCTAGTGAGTTTTTATACTTAACAGTGGTTAGATTCCTTCGCTGATTGCTACTGCTAGCAATCGGGTCTTACAGAGCCTGCTCCGCTACTGGGAAATTCATTGATCTGGTGGCTGAATGCTAGTGAAGTCGACGTAAAAAGACTGGTCTATCGGGTAGATGGTTGCGTAGGGGTAATCCGTGTTACCAAAAAATCCCTTGTCTACATACCACCTGTAAGCCGTAGCATCCCAATTCGAATAGATTATCAATTTGCCGGGCACAAGGTCCTTGGTATTTGTTTGCCATGAGCTAAAGGTACCAAAATTCAAAGTGCCACCTGAGCTGGAAGCTGGCGACAATTCATGGATTTTAGAGTGATTATCATAAAAAGCAGTTCCATCATCACCGTTCTCGCAATTTGCTGGCTGCGTTGCGTAGAAGTTGGGGCCGAGCTCTGTGCCGGCGCAGTTTGAACTAACAGCCCAATCCTCAATGTCGTAGGGCGCGCTTGCGACAAATTTATAGCCTAGGGTCTGGCCAGTGTTGCTGTCATAATAATAAATTGTCTCATCGATGCTCGCCTTAAAAGAGCCTTTACCCGATTTTGGCGAAAAATCGTTTGGAGGGAGAGTTGCAGAAAACGATGAGTTTTTTGGGTCAGGTTGAAGTGTGCCGGTCATGTTGCACAGCGCGTTGCCGCGGTCATGAATGTCATTTGCATACAAGCACCCAGAAATGATATTCCACTCAGTTGCAATAATCAGAACCTGGCTATTCTCGGTGCCATTTTGCTCTTGCTGAAGGAAAAGATAAGGTGTGTAGGTGGTGGCAAAGCTCGTCTCACATTTGTTGTCTGCGGTTCCGCTTTCCACAGGCTCACGATCGGTCTGAAACAATATAGACTGGGACGCCGTATACTGGCTGGCGGGGAATGTGCATATCAATCCTTTTGGAGGCTGGGCCGGGGAGGTAATATCGAGTTTGATCAACCCTTCGAAGGATCGGCGGACGGCCTCCATAAAATAATTTGTCGACTTGCTATTGGCTGACGGTTCAATGTCGACACCGGGCCCCTCATCTTTACCGGTGATCATGTACCCAAGTGAGGTAACACAGGTGCCGCCGTCTTTGGTGGCTTCATACAGGACCGCATATTGCGCTTCCGTGGGGTTGATAACACAGGTGCTAGCCATCGATGCGAGATGCTCTTTTTCGGGGGACAGCAGCAAGAACGGGGTGTCTTTGGGCTTCGCCGCGTACCAGTCGAGAACCTGCTCAGGTGTCGAAGATTGGCAATCAACCATGAACAGTTGGCCAGGCTGAATTTGCATCTCTGGTGCTGGACTGGCGACGTCCAATTCCTCTTTTTCTACCAGTGTTTGGATCAGGTGGTTGCCTTCACTGGGATTGATTGGAGGTGTATTTGGATTTTCAATGGTTTCAAGCATTGTAAGCTCCTTAAGGATTGTCGTGATTTCCGGGCACGAGATACTCGTTCAGCAGCTCACGCTAGCGTCCGCCAAGAAAAGTTTGAGCGAAGAATTTTATCAACATAAATAGCATCAAAAGTTTTATCAATACTATTAAAGGGGGAATAATGGCTGCGATCTTTAGCGATTCTCGGCATCCTATGAAGTGGCCACAAAGGGTCACCTTGAAACATGAATGACTAGGAATGTTACCAGCCGGACTATGCCTTCTTCTGGGAAGGGACCAGATAAGATATTTAAGATACTTCAAAACGGCTCTTGAAAAAATATGGTTGCCCATCTGCTGGGTACATAAGAGCCCGCTATCACGCCAAACAGCTAATTGATTGCTATCTTAATTCCGACACATCATACTCAACACCGGGTGATGGGGGACGAAGAACAGATACGCTGGGCGCAGGATGACTTGAGCGCGCCCCGATGGGAACACACATGCCAACAGCTTTTGTTACGGGTGCCACCGGGTTTTTGGGCCGCCATCTTATTGATGTGCTGCTTGAAGAAAACTGGTCGATCACCGCAATGGTCCGCGATTTAGACGCGGCTTCTAAAATTTTAAGTTCCAAAGTTCAATTGGTTGCTGGTGATCTCACGCGTCCAGAGACTATGCGAAAAGCCATGCCTGAAAAGGTGGACTGTGTGTTTCATACGGCGGCTGATACCAGTACCTGGTCAAAGGAAGCTGCGCGTCAACGCAAAATCAACGTCGACGGAACCGCGGCACTGCTTCAGTTGGTGCTCGACAAAGAAGCTGGGCGCATGGTGCATGTGTCTACAACATCAGTTTTCGGTGAGCATCACGGGCCAGTAACCGAACAAACCCCGCGCCTTGGAGCCCGAAGCTGGGTTAGTTATGTACGGACCAAAGCCTATGCAGAGCGCAAAGTAAAAGAAGCCGTTGAGCGCGGCCTGAGCGCAACCATTGTAAACCCGACCCACATCCTGGGCCGATATGACAGCCACAATTGGGCGCGGCTCATTCTTATGTTAGCCGACGGAAGCCTGCCCGGCACACCGCCTGGCGGCGGTAATTTCGCCAATGCACGCGCGGTTGCCGAAGCTATTCTGGCCGCTTATCACAAAGGCAAGGACGGCGAAAATTACATTTTGGGTGGCCCGCAAGCGAGCTTTTATGAGTTCCTTGAAATCGCTTCAGAAAAAATCAGCCGTGACAAACCAAAAAAACCAATGGCACCGCTGGTATTAAAGGCCGTATCGCGGATCGCTACTTTCGTATCTCTTTTCACCGGCAAGCGACCAATGCTAACCCCGGAGGAGGCGAATTTTTCGTGCGAAATACTCGATGCGCGCAGCGACAAAGCCGTAAAAGAGCTTGATTATAAGATTGTTCCCCTTGAACAGTCGGTCGATGAATACATTGAATATCTCAAAGAGACAAAGCTTCTACAGCTTTGATCGGCTGCCAAACCCACCCTGCCAAAACAGTGTAATTTTAGTCTAATTGCTTTTTTAAGATGTTGTTAATTTCCGCACCGCACTCTGGAAAGAAAAACAATTTTAATCAGGCAAAGGAGGTTTTATGCCTCTCCCTTCGCGGTTTCCAGCGTCCAATAGCGACACTGCTGGGAGCACGACCCTTATTGGTCATGTTACCGACGTTACACCAGCTACGCTCAAGGTAGCTGTCGACAAAGCTATCGCACAAGAGAACCAGTCTGGCATTAACCCGTTTCGCCTTGGTTCGCTGCTGAAAGTACCCGTCTGCGAGAGCTTCATTTTTGGCGCCGTGCGCGCTGTGAACCAACTGGAAAATTCCGGGCACTCTTTTGAGCTGCATATTGATCTGCTTGGCGAATTAAGCCCTTCCGGTTTTTCGCGCGGTGTTAAGCTTTTTCCTCTTCCCGGAAGTCCCGTTCTCCGCGCGAGCGACATAGACCTTGAGACAGTTTTTGCCCCCGAAGCCGAAGACACGGTGCGGGTTGGTACGGTTTTTCCAACATCAACGGTTGCGGCGTCCATAAAAGCAGAATCGCTATTGTCGAAGCATTTTGCTGTGCTCGGCAGTACGGGCACTGGCAAATCAAGCACGGTCGCGCTTATCATTCACAGGCTCGTGGAAAAATACCCAAACGCCCATGTTATGATCCTGGACCCTCATAATGAATATGCCAGCGCGTTTTCTTCAAACGGCGTTCATATATCAACGGAAAATCTTGCGCTGCCCTACTGGTTAATGAATTTTGAAGAGCATGTTGAGCTTTTCGTGGGTCGCAACATTGCCGGACGCGAGGCAGAAATCGACATCCTGAAGCGCTGCCTTTTGGTCGCGCGGAAAAAATCCGCGGCGGCTTACTCGCTGGCTCGCCTAACAGTTGATACGCCCATCCCCTATAAACTTACCGACCTGATTACTGCCATTGACGATGAGCTGGGTCGGCTGGATAAAGCGGAACGCTCGCTACCCTTTCTCAAGCTAAGAAGCAAAATTGAAGAATTGAGAAACGATCGGCGCTTCGCCTTCATGTTTTCCGGCATGATGGTGCAAGACACACTTACCGACCTTGTTTCCAAGTTATTGCGATTTCCTGTTGAAGGGCGACCCATTTCGACGCTCGATCTGTCAGGCGTGCCCGTAGACATTGTCGATGTTGTTGTTTCACTTCTGAGCAGGCTTGTATTTGATTTCGCCATGTGGAGCCACCGCCACGCCGGGGCTGCTCCCATTTTACTGGTATGTGAAGAAGCACACCGCTACGTGCCGCATGCTGGGCTCGATACACGGGTACAGTCAGCTAGAAAATCGTTGGAGCGCATTGCCAAAGAAGGTCGCAAATACGGTGTTTCGCTGGGACTTGTGTCACAGCGGCCTTCCGATCTCTCAGAAGCTGTCTTAAGCCAATGCGGAACCATTTTTTCGATGAGACTGAATAATGGCAAAGACAGAAAATTTGTCGAAGATACAATGCCGGACGGGGCAGAAAATTTTCTTTCAGCATTGCCAACGCTGCAAAACCGCGAGTGTATTGTCGCCGGTGAAGGCGCTGTGTGCCCGATGAGGCTGGAATTAGACTTCCTCGATGAACACCGCAGACCAGCAAGTGCAGACCCCGGATTTGGTCATGCCTGGCGACAGGATATTGACTGCCTTAATGATTTAGTAAACGATACGATCGATAACTGGAGGCGGGGCGTGCGGTAGGAGACAAACTTGGGCCACGGTATTAATGTACACTTTGAAATACTGGGGCGACGCGGCAATGGCGGCTGGACTATCCTAAGTGTGATCGACGACCGAAAAGCAGCCTCGGCGAAGGCCAAGGAATTGTGGTCAAGCAAACGCTACAGCGGCGTGCGAGTGGTAAAAGAAAGCTATAACAAGCTTAATCACGACTTTAGCTCTGTTGAAATATTTGCGCGCGGCTCTATTGGCAAAAAATCAAAATACGACCAAACCGGCCAGATCAGCCCCTGCCTGACCCCGGATGATCTATATAGCGCGGACGGTCGGCGTTCTATTTGGGAGCTGTTAGGCAATACACTAACCGATTGGCGTATTACACCGACCGAACTTCTCCACAATCTCGAACATTATTACAAGCTCTATAATCTGGGAACCAAATTGCAAAATGCGGTGCAGCGAACCGCTGTATCTTTCGAAAACGAGGAAGGGTCCATTCAGGACCGCATGCGCAAAATTTATAAAGTGATTGAAGCTTCGGTTGAGATCATGAAAAGCACCGCAGACGATGTGCCCTCGCTTGAAATGGGTCGCATGAAACCTGTCATTGAGAGCTTGGAAAAAAAATCCAACAAACGGTTTTTGCTGCTTTCCGCGATCGTGGAATATCTGCGGCCGACAATCACTCTTTCAGACAAATTTGGTCGCGTCGCAATTTTCCTAACAAATACACGGCCAGACTGGGTGATGGATCTGCTTGATCAGCTTTTGTCAGAATTTCTAATGCAATCTTCCGTGCTCGATCATCTGCTTGGTGAACGTGAAGACCGGGGTGCTTTTATGATTGAGCTTGCCTACCTGCAAGCCGGCAAACTGGCGGACCTTTCTGCGGGCGATTGGGAGTTTGATTTCACAGACGAAGCGCTAAGGCTGAATGGTTTTCTCGCAGACGGCAAACTCCCGCTCTGCTCCCGTGTCCTTTTTGACAGGTTAAAGGCGGAAATTGTCTCTTCAAAACCCGTTCGTGAAGACGGGCTAATCGGCCAGCTTGAAGCCCTAAAAGAATTAAGTTCCATCATTGAGGATCTGCAAAAAGACGTTCATGCGCTGGACGCAATTGCAGAAGACCTGAACGCCCGCGCCGGTCGTCTAATCAATAGTCAGTCAATAGGTGATCTGATCGAAAGCATTTCAAATCCGATAGAGCAAATCACAGCACTTTTGGACCTGGAAGCCGTAACGATTGGCATGGCCAACAAAAGAACCGTGGCGAATTTCATACTGCCTATTCTTTGGCGGCCCGATCACGAGCCGATTTTTATGGGGCTCGATAATCAACCCATGGCGCGCATGCAAGAGCTGGTCGCCCTGCAAGAAAAAGTGATGCGCGCAGACCTTACAGAAATGCACCGCAGAAAAATCGCAGAAAAGCTGGACAGCTTTTGCCGCACTATTCTCGACAACACTCAAATCTTGAAAAAACTGCACCAGCTTGAAATCCCCTTGCAGGACAAAGCCAAGAAAATTCTTGGTATGATGGCAGATAACTTTTTCACAAGCGGCGAATGCCGTGAGCGTGCCGAACACCAGGTGCGGCTTTACATGAAACAGGACGGTTTCACCGGCGGCTTGATTGCGGGACTGCAACGAAACGACGCCGAAAAGGCACTGCTGGATTTCAAAGACCTGCTAAAGCGCGCGGGCATAGCCCGCGTCGACGTGGAGGAAAATGAAGAAGACGGTCAAGAAGAAGGGGGGCCTCGCAACCCGGAAGAGGAGAAGGGTGTCGCTGACGAAACTGAGGCTGAGGTCGAAGATTCGTCAAATCAGGCTTAACCTTTTGCCGGGAAACCTAAAAGTCGGAAATTATCCCTTTTTTCTCCCAGTCACCGTACCGGGTAGGCTCGGGTCCATCGCGACCACCAAACTCTTTTTTAGCGTCAGGTCGGCTCTCTTCAGACTTTAATTCTGATTTTTTCGGTCCGTCTTTGGCTGTACTGTCTGCCGGACCCACTTCTTGGCTCATAGAGTTTCCTGCGATAATATATGCTGTATCAGGATGACGCCTTTTCGGTGTCGCCCGTTGGGCCTGATATGCCCTCTTGGTGGGCTCTATACCAGAAATAACCACCAACTGCCACCATCACCGCTGGCAAGATTACGCCAAATTCTCCGCCATAAACCCGGGTGTCTGAATAATTGATCGTCATCTCGCCAAATATGGAAATCACATAGGTATTATGGGCCGCATGCAAAACTGTCGCGGGCCAAACTGATTGCGACCGTATGCGCAAATATGTGAGCACAAACGAAATGCCAATTGTCATTACCGTGAAATTGAGCATTTGCTGGTTTAGGTCATAAGGGCCTGCATTATATTTAGTGTAAAAAATCAGGGGCGCGTGCCAAAGCGACCAAACAAGACCAACAAATAGGGACGTTACCGGAAAGGAAAAGCGCTTCATCAATTGTGGTGTTAAAAAGCCGCGCCAGCCAATTTCTTCACCAAGAGAAGCTGCTATCCGCCAAACCATGCCGGTGGTGCCAAACATCACAATAGCAAATATCAACACCTGTGTATCCGTCCAACCCGACAGGCCCAAAAATGCGCCAGCCTGATCAATATATTTGGGGCTAACCGTGCCACCCAGGCCGCTGCCCCACAAAATTCCGTATGCTACCAGACCATAAAACACAGGCAGTAAATAGGCTGCCCAGTGCCACCGCGCCTCGCCCCACTTCCAACCCAGTGTGGAAAAACTGATTCCGCGCAATTTACAAGTCGCAAATGCTGCCAAACCCGGGCTCCACATAAGGGTGGCCATATAATAGCGGCGCAAACCAAGGTTAATCGTGAAATAATAACCCACGGAAGAAAAAGCCGCCAAAAGAAGCAGAAAAGTCGCTATGTCCGACAAAAACCTGTCGTGGCCTCGGGTCTCCTTTTGCGTATTTGCTGGCATTCACTCGGTCCTTCGGTATTCAAACAGCTGCCCGCTTTTGCCTAAAACAAGCCGCTTTGGTGGCTAGTGCCACCGCCCATTTCCCCAAAGCTCAATTTCGTCATCTCGGCGCATTATCGCAACAAAAACACGACCAAATGCCCCAAGCCTGAGGCGTACAGAGTATCCTCAGCGCCCTATAGCCCCAGTTTTTGTTGTTTCAACGCCATTAGAGATACTTCTGGTCGAGCCCCGAGATGAGAAATTACTTCCGCTGCGGCAAGGCCACCAAGCTTCGCGCATTCTTCCATGGTATGCCCATTTGTATAACCGTACAGGAAGCCCGCCGCATACAGGTCGCCCGCCCCTGTTGTATCCTCAACCTCTGTTTCAGCCGCATCCACCGCAACCATATTGCCTTCAAAAACCACGACCGAACCCTGATCCCCGCGCGTCAACGCAGCAACTTTACCAACCGCGCGAACTTTCTCCAACGCGGTGTCAAAGTCGTCGACCTGATACAAGGCTTTTATTTCCGCCTCGTTGGCAAAAAGAATATCAACCTGATTTTCAACCAGATCCAAAAACTCCTCGCGGAATCTGTCGACGCAAAAGCTGTCAGAAAGCGACAAAGAGATTTTTGTTTCTGCGCCGGCTGCAATTTCAAAAGCCCTAAGCACAGACGATTTCATCGGCGCGGTATCCCAAAGATACCCTTCCACATAGACAACCTCAGCCGCAGTCACCACAGCCTCATCTACATCGCCTGGCGTAATTTCTGTGCAGGCACCAAGAAAAGTGTTCATCGTGCGCTGGGCATCTGGGGAAACCAGTATCATGCTGGTTGCGGTCGGCGCGCCTTCTGTGGATGGCGTTGTTTCAAAAGACACTCCCTCGGCGCGGATGTCATGCATAAACACTGCGCCTAACTGGTCGTTATGAACTTTTCCAATATAGCCAGCCTTGCCACCAAATGATGCAATGCCAGCGGCGGTGTTGCCAGCTGAACCACCTGAGCGCTCTATCGCAGGCGGCATATCTGCGTAAATACGTGCTGACGTATCTGCATCAACCAGCATCATAGAACCCTTGATACGTTCGTGTTTTTCGAGAAAAGCGTCTTCCACCCGAGCAATGATATCTACAATTGCATTGCCCATGCACAACACTTGGGTCTTCGCTGTCATAATTCTGCCTTTCGGAAAAACACGTTAAATTGTTCACATAGGCGCACCATAGGAAAGCACATCGGGATTGCAAGCTCCATGTGATCTCCCTATCTTATAAAAAACGGCCAAATAAAAAGACGACCGAGCGAGGACCAATCAATGTACGGCACAGCAATCAACAGATCGTGGCAGCAAATGCTGCATCCAAAATTCCGGAGCGTTTTTATTACGGCCATTTCTGCGGCCGCTATTACTTTGGCGCTTCTCTTGTATGTTTTGAACCTATATTGGCCTGAAACCATGGTGTCAGGATGGGATTGGCTAGACAGTTACGGTGGTGAATTATCTTCTGCGGGCTTTTGGCTTGTCGGAACCATTGCCTCATACCTACTTTTCCCCGGTGTTGTAACAATGGTTATGGGGGTGCTCACCGATAAAATCGCGGGTGCCGTTGAAGAAGAATATTACCCCAACCGGCTCGGCGACCGTCAGGTGCCATACGGTGACCTGGTTATCAGCGCCGCCAAACTCACGCTGATCATGTTAATGATAAACCTGCTGTTTTTCATTCCCTATGTCATATTGTTTTTTATGGGGGGCTTTGGGTTTATATTGCTTTTTGTTGCAGTGAACGGCTTTCTGCTTGGCCGCGAATATTTTGAAATGGTAGCATTAAGACATATGAGCCGACGCGAAATGAATATCTTCAGGCAAGACAACGGTGGTGCCATTTTTGTCGGCGGCGCCCTAACAGCCGCCATGTTCATGGTACCTTTCCTTAATATCCTCGCACCCATCATAGGTGCCGCTGTGATGACCCACATATTTCAGCAACTTATCGCTAGACCAAAAGTTCGGGTGCGCGGCTGATGCGCTTGCTAAGGATTTTACCGCTATTGCTTGTTGCTGCGTGCGCTGCACCGATGCAGCAACAGCCGGCCACAGTCCAGCCGGCCACTGAACAAACACCAGTGGAGCCAGTGCCTGCAGTCACCGCGCCCGCTCATAAACCCTCGCCCCCACCGGCGGCACCAAAGCCTGAGAGGCTTTCGGGCCTAAATCCCAAGCAGGTCCAGGCGCTTGTTGGTGAACCATCGCTGGTACGCCGCGACGGGACTGTACAGATAATGCTGTTTGAAACCGCCAACTGCGTGCTTGAAATCGTTTTTTATGAAGCCAATCCAGATGCCCATTTCATAGCAAACCACCTTAATGCCCGTAACCGCTCGGGGGCTGATACCGACCTTCAGGCCTGCCTCGTAAACCTGTTACCAAATGGACAATGGCTTGATGCCTCGAGCACGGCCGGTTAAGGCTTTAGTTCACCAACATTTGCCGCTGGAGAAACGCTATGCCAAAACTCAACCTTGACCTTCCCACGATCATCAAACTGGTGATTTGGAGCATGGTCGTTGGTGCAGTGCTTTATTGGCTTGAATGGAGCACCGGCGACATTTTCGGCTGGATAGCAAACAAAATTGCTGCTGTCTGGAACTGGCTGGCTGGAACCGGTATCAAATATATGCTTTTGGGTGCCACCATCGTAGTGCCCGTATTTTTATTTTCTCGCCTTAGAAAGCGGTAAAATGGCCCGCTTGTTTAATCCGGCCGGTAACGACGACCGACTGCATGCGCCCGCCACCAGCCGAAACCGCGACGCAATATTTGGCGTGCTTCAAGGGGCTTTTTCCGCACAGCAGACAAGCGGAACCATATTTGAGGTTGCCAGCGGCACCGGCGAGCATGCCGCCTATATGGCACCCAGACTGCCAAACCATTTGTGGCAACCCAGCGACATAGAGGACGATCATATCGTCAGTATCAATGCCTGGCGCGCAGAGTGCCCGGCTGACAATATTTTACCTGCAATTTCTTTTAACCTGCTGGCAGATCAATTTGATGCTGTTGAAAACCAAAAACCGATCATTGCCGTTCTTGGCTTTAATCTTATTCACATTGCGCCCTGGGCGGTTGCCACCGCCCTGATTTCAAAGGCTGCAGCCGCGCTCGACAGAAGCGGCTTTTTATATCTATACGGGCCTTACAGGCGGGACGGCGAACATACTGCGCCGTCAAACGCGGACTTTGATGTGTCATTAAAATCCCGGAATGCCTTGTGGGGCGTACGCGATATGGAAGAGGTAACCGCGATGGCGTTAGACGCCGGTTTCAACCCGCCTGAGATCACAGCCATGTCCGCCAATAACTATTCGTTGATATTCCGAAAATAGACGACGAACCACACAACAGGTTTTGGGTTAGGTGGCGACCTTGGCAGCAACCGACGTATCGTTTGCTTCATTCTTCAGGTCATAATGTTTGGCATATCTTTTGGCCACACGCTCCACTGGTAACAGAATAAACACATCTGTTGTGCCGAAGGCTTCATCCACAACGGCACCATCTCCAAAAAAGCAACCTAGGCGCAAATAACCCTTAATCAGCGGCGGCAATGCCCTGCGCGCCGTGCGAGTGTTGAGCTCATCCGCGGCAAAAACATCCATATCAACATACAGGCGATCAAGCGCCCTGACCTTAAAATCGTCTGGCACCAGATAATTATGATAAAGATACGAGAAAGCCTCACCAAATTCCGATGGATCTGTGCCTTCAAAACTGGCGCAGCCAAACATATAGGCGATATTATATTCCTTCAAAAATTCCGCGATGCCCTGCCACAGTAAATTGATTGTAGCGCTGGAACGATAATCAGCGTGTACACAGCTGCGGCCAAGTTCGAGGAGCTGCTTACCTTCACCCATCTGCTCCCTGAAGCTGTCTGTCATCAAAGGCGACAAGTCATATTCGCCCGCCGAATAAAACCCGTTTTGTGCTTCTGCCACTTCCTGGCGCAACAATCTGTATGTACCAACCACGCGTTCGCCCTCCGGCTTGTCATGGTCGAGAACCAGCAAATGGTCACAATATTCATCGTAAGGGTCAATATCGCGGCCGGTTGTCCGCATTGTGGCATCAGGCACCGCGTTCATCTCACCGTAAAAAATCTGGTACCTGAGTTCCTGCGCATTCAGTATTTCTTCAAAACTGCGAGCAAGCCTGACTTCGATGTTCCCTTTACGCACATAGGTGCGCGCACCCGCCATCGACTGAGCGGCGGCTACGTCTGGCTGTATCGGAGCATATCTTTTCATCGCAGGTTCCTGACCAAAAAGTTTTTCGGCTGCTTCTAACAAAATCGAGAACGCTATTCATTGCACAAATATGACAGCACTATGACATCACATGTAATGCCAAGTCTTCACTTTTTTAGGATCGGTTAGTCAGCAGAAACCTTCGCTGCGGCCGTCTCATTGGTTCCAATGTTCTTTTTCCATAAAATTAACAATACCAACAAGCCCGGCAAGGCCATCGCAGTTGAGAGTAAAAAGAACACCGTCCAGTTCATTTGATCGGCAATAGCGCCGGAAAACCCGCCGAAAAACCCACGTGCCACACTGGATAACGTGGAAAGGAGCGCATATTGCGTGGCTGTAAATGAAAGGTTACACAGGCTTCCAAAATAGGCGATCATCACCGTGCCGCCAATACCTGTCGCAAAGTTTTCCAGCCCGATAACAACTGCCAAAGCCGTCGTGTCGTTGCCAATTATACTAAGCCAAACAAAGCCAAGGTTTGTAACCATCATGAGGATGATGCTTAAAAACAGGGCTCTATATACATCCAGCCACCACCAGACAAATATACCCGCTCCACCGCCAATAGCTGCGGCAAGCGCGCCCACGGCTTTGTTGGCATACGCCATTTCCAACAGCGTGAAACCCAGACCGGCATCCAAGAAGGGGCCTGTCATAATAGCCGCCATCACATCACCGAATTTCACCAGCACGATAAACAGCAAAATCCAGTGCCAGTTAGAGCGCAGAACAAATTCTTTAAAAGGCAACACAACGGCTTCATAGAGCCAGGCGCGGTATCCGGTTAAATGCTGGTGCGTTGCCTTTTCATGTTTGAGAAATTCATCATCCTCAATGACCGGTTCGCCAAGCCACCAGACCGCGACAATACCGGGCAAAACCAGCAGCGGCAGCAAGGAAACTGCAAAGCCCCAATTGGTATAATGAGCCGCTGTAAACACACCCGCGCCTGCTATCAAATTCGCCAGCCGGTACCCCCATGTATACATGCCGGCACTATGGGCCAAATCACGCTCGTCTGTTACCTCAATCCGGTAGGCATCGATGACAATATCGAGGCTGGCCGACAGAAAGCCTAAAGTAACGGACGAAACCCCCATCATGATCAAATCCGTATCGGGGCTTAACGTTGAAAGGTTCCAAATCACCAGCGACATCAGGCCGGTAATTATAAAAATCCACGACCTACGCCGTCCGATCTTCTCAGCCCACTTGCCAATCTTTCCTTTGTCCAAAAGGGGTGACCACAAAATTTTCAGTGAGTAGGGCAGTGTCGCCAGGGTGAAAATACCAATGGTAGTTTTCTGGATATCATATTGCGAAAGCCACACTGTCATAATGCCTAGAATTATTGTCAGCGGAAATCCGCTGGTCATTCCAAGCATGAAAGCAGCAAGAAGTGGCTTTTTTAGAAAAGTGGCCACAAAGCCTACAAGCTTTTGTAGCAGAGACTTGTCTGTTTTCATGACTTCTGACATGCGCGAAACTCAAAGCTTAATTAAAAACATGATCATTTGTAGAGGTGCCAAGGGTATCCGCGCAAGCTGATCATTAGTTTTATCTTTGATATACGCTCATCACGCAGTATGAAGCGCCCATGAGCAAGCAAAACCTGAAAAGTGGCCTCAAGGCCCGTGAAGTTGCCGTCCGCACGTTGATGGCCGTAACGCTAAAAAATCGTCCGTTTGATGTGGCGCTGGATGACATCGCCGGGCAAGCTGGGCTTAGCCCGCGGGACAGGGCCTTTGTGCTCAACCTTTTGATGCTTTGTCTCAGACGGCATGGCAGCCTGAAAGGGCTTTTGTCGACGCTCCTGCAAACAGGGCTTCCAAAAAACGCCACATGGACCGAAGCAGCGCTGCTGACAGGTCTTGCACAGATATTATTGATGCGCACCGCAGACTATGCCGCGGTGAACGAAACTGTAACGCTTATTAAAAACCTTGAGGGCAAAGAAGCTGGGTTCTCTGGCCTTGTGAATGCTGTTTTGCGCCGCGCAAGTCGCGAACGGGACAAGCTTTCTCAAAAACTGAATAAATGGCCCACTCAAGATCTGCCAAAATGGCTCTTTACCAGCTGGGCCGATACGTACGGCAAAGATACAGCCACCGCGATTGCCCGCACTCTGCAGATTACTCCGCCTCTGGATATTTCCCTGAAACCAGGTCTCGACCTAGCCGATTGGGCAAAACGCCTGGAGGCCACAATCACGCCGACCGGCACTTTGAGGCGCGCGGTTGGTGACGTGACCACCCTGCCTGGATACGGTGAAGGGCACTGGTGGGTACAGGATATGGCCGCCGCAATCCCGGCAACATTGCTCGGTGATATCAAGGGCAAACATGTACTTGATCTCTGCGCGGCACCGGGCGGAAAAACCATGCAGCTAGCCGCTGCTGACGCAGTTGTTACCGCTGTGGACCGAAATAAAAACCGGCTCAAGCGACTGAGCAGCAATTTGGAACGGACCAAACTCAATGCCGACGTCGTAAACGCCGACGCCGCGCGCTACACGGCCAATCATCCGGTAGATCATATTCTTCTGGACGCACCTTGCAGCGCCACGGGTACGCTAAGACGAAATCCAGATGTTATCTGGACCAAAACCGCCGATGATGTTAGCAATCTCGTTGCTGTTCAGGCCAAAATTCTAGATCGTGCTTTCAGCTTGTTGCCCAAAGGCGGCACGCTTATTTACTGCGTCTGCTCGCTGGAAGCGTCTGAGGGTGCGGAACAGATAAAGGCTTTCCTTAAGCGCACACAAAATGCAAAACGACAAATAATTCAAGCCCATGAAGTTGGGGGTTTGCAGAACCTGATTACACCCGAAGGTGACCTGCTTTGCCTGCCGTCAATGCTGGCCGAGGACGGGGGCATGGACGGGTTTTTCGCAGCGCGGCTGAGCAAAGAATAAACAAGCAATTTTTATAGCGCAAAACAGCGGCTGTGCCTTGCGGGGGGCGGCCATTACTGATATTGGTGCCCCATGCAGAAACCAACCAGAATAGCCCCGAGCATCCTGTCCGCTGATTTTGCGAAACTCGGTGAAGAAGTGCGCGCCATCGACGCTGCTGGTGCCGACTATATTCATATCGACGTAATGGACGGGCACTTTGTGCCTAACATCACGATCGGCCCCGATGTGGTTAAAGCCTTACGGCCGTACAGCGAAAAGACATTTGACGTCCATTTGATGATTGCCCCTGTTGACCCCTATATTGAGGCCTTTGCTAAGGCGGGCGCGGATATTATCACCGCTCATATAGAAGCCGGAGCACACACGCACAGAACACTACAGGCGATCAAATCGGCCAATGTGAAAGCAGGAATTTCGCTATGCCCAGCCACACCAGCAAAAGCGATTGAATATCTCTATGATGAAGTCGATCTGATATTGGTGATGTCGGTAAACCCAGGGTTTGGCGGTCAGTCCTTTATCTATAGCCAGCTCAAGAAAATTGAGGCGATACGCAAGCGCATTGACATGCTTGGGCTGGATATTGATCTGCAAGTTGATGGCGGCGTTAACGTCGAGACAGCCCCAGAGGTTGTTTCAGCGGGCGCTGACCTTCTGGTGGCCGGAAGCGCAACCTTCAAAGGTGGGCCCGAGAAATATGCAGCAAACATCAAAGCCCTGCGCGGGTAAAGGGCGGGTAAAAGGAGGCAAACAAACATGAATGCATCCTTTGACCAAATCGCCGGATTTGCGTCTAGCGCCCCACTATCTCGCAGCACCCACAGGCGCGACCAAAGTCGGAAACTTCTAACCAGGTTTTTCAAACAGCGTTCACGCGATTTACGGGAATGGGGTTACGGCACACGCCTTTATGCGCACCGGCTAAAAGGCCGCCATCCAGTACAAATTCTAGGAAGCCCGGACGACCCTGCACCTGGCAATGCCACTTTGGGGTCTGCTATTTTTGGCGGCGACATGTTGCATGGCGGTGAGCAAATGAGCATCAGCGAAACTTTTTGGGCCGATATAGACAATTCTTCTCTCGAATTTCAGCACTATGCGCACAGCTTTCATTGGCTGCAGGACCTGGCCCAGACCAACGACCAGGTTAAAGCCCGAGACGCAGCAGAAACAATGATTGGCTGGTGGCTGCCAGACGGGAAAGACTGGAACAAGTTAAGTTGGGATGCTGAGACGCTAGCGCGACGCTTGATCAACTGGTTGGCGCATGCGCCTTTAATTTTGTCTTCCCGTGACCTGGTATACCGGTCCGCTATTTTGCACTCTATGGCCTGCCAAACTCGCCATCTAATGCGCACATACCGCGATACATCTGAAGGCCTGCCAAGGGTTTATACGGCGACCGCACTTATGTTAGCGGGATTGCTGCTTCCCGGCGGAGCGCACTGGCTGGAAAAAGGCTCTCGCATCCTGCAAAATACCATCAAGGCTTTTATCTTGCCAGACGGTGGTCCTACCAGCCGCAATGCGTCTGACGCTATCCGGTCCATGCAACTGCTTATTATGGTACGCAGCGCAATAATTGATACCAACAACGACATGCAGCCGTGGGTGCAGGTGTCGCTTGACCGGCTGGCCCCTTTTGTGCGCGCGATGCGTCATGGCGATGGAAGCTTTGCCCAAATTGGCGGCGTTTCAGCTGAAGGCGGTCACGGCACCAATGCAATTCTTGCGGCAAGCGAGGCTAAGGGAAAAGCCATAGAAAATGCGGCCCATGTCGGCGTCCAGCGCATGCAAATGCAAAATAGCTGCGTGATAATGGATTGCGGCACGCCGCCAGCCAGAAACATGTCTCATTGCGCCCACGCCAGCACAGGCTCGTTTGAATTTTCCAATGGTCAGGACCGGATTTTTGTCAATATGGGTCCTGCCGCGCGTGGCGGTAACCTGCCGCAGCTTGCAGCGCTTTCCCGCGCCACCGCCGCACACAATTGTCTGATAATTTCAGACCGCAACAGCAGCCGTGTATTGGGCGATGGCACTATTGGCAAAGGCGTTACCGAGACCCTTACAATTCGCGAGGGCCTGGAAGATGGTGTTCGTGTAAAACTAATGCACGACGGTTACCTGAAACGGTTTGGTGTGAAACACGAACGTGTTCTTGAATTAAGCGGTGACGGCAAGCGACTTGAAGGGTCAGACCGCCTGTTTGGTCCCAAGCTCAAAAAGCTACGGGACGAAAGTGTTTTGCTGCGCTTTCATCTGCATCCGCATGTTGAGCCTTTGCTGGCCCCAGACGGTCGCGTATCGCTCGAAATGCGGAGCGGAAAAATATGGATATTTGATGCCCCTGATTGCGCGGCGCACATTGAAGGCAGTCTCTATCTGGCCCAGCCAGACCGCCCGATCAAAACGCGGCAAATAATAGTTCAGGTCCCTGTCAAAGAGAATGAAACCCCTATTTGCAATTGGTCTGTAACCGAGATGATCGTATGAGCTATCGCTTATACGGATAAATTTGTTTTCCTGTTTTTTGAGTAAGGTTTTTCCGTTATGAATACTGTCAAAATCAAACGCGCACTTATCAGCGTTTCTGATAAATCCGGCCTTATAGAATTGGGCCAGGCACTCGTTGCGGCAGGTGCGGAAATACTGTCTACAGGGGGGTCAGCTAAAGCACTGCGCGAAGCTGGCATCCCGGCCACCGAAGTTGCAGACCACACTGGATTTCCAGAAATGATGGATGGCCGCGTTAAAACCTTGCACCCTAAAATTCATGGCGGCCTTCTGGCGCTGCGCGACAATAAAACCCATGTCGCCGCGATGCAGGAACACGACATTGGCACTATCGACCTTGTTGCCATTAACCTCTATCCGTTTGAAGCGACAGTCGCATCAGGCGCAGACTTTGAAACCTGCGTCGAAAACATTGATATTGGCGGACCCGCAATGGTGCGATCAGCAGCCAAAAACCACGGATTTGTAACCATCATTACTGACCCGGCCGACTATGCCTCCGTGATAGACGAAATTAAAGCCGATGGCGGTACGTCACTCGCAACACGCAAAAATCTGGCGGCCAAAGCCTATAGCCGCACAGCATCATATGACGCCGCGATAGCCAACTGGTTTTCCAATCAAAATGGCGATGCTTTACCTGACCGCTTGCCTTTTGCTGGTGCTAAAATTCAGGAGTGCCGGTACGGCGAAAACCCGCATCAGTCAGCTGCCTTTTACAAAAACAGCGAAGTGCGTCCTGGTATTGCCACCGCAACCCAGCATCAAGGCAAAGAGCTATCTTATAACAACCTCAATGATACAGATGCTGCCTTTGAACTTGTAAGCGAATTTGACCCGGTTCAGCCCACGGTCGCCATTATCAAACACGCCAATCCCTGCGGTGTCGCGGTTGGAGCAACCTTTGTTGAGGCTTACCAAAAAGCACTGGCCTGCGACCCGGTTTCAGCTTTTGGCGGCATTGTTGCCTTGAACGGTACATTAGACGCGGAAACGGCAACTGAAATTGTAAAGGTTTTCACCGAAGTGATCATTGCGCCGGATGTTACAGACGAGGCCAAGGCCATCATTGCCGCGAAGAAGAACCTGCGGCTTCTCTCAACAGGCGGATTGGCAGACGCAGAGCAATCGGCGCAGATGGTGAAATCAGTGGCGGGGGGCTTTCTGGTTCAAAACCGGGATACGGGCCGCATCACTGAAAGTGATCTGAAGGTCGTTACCAAGCGCGCGCCCAGCGACGCTGAGCTTGCTGATTTGCTGTTTGCTTTCCGGGTAGGAAAACATGTGAAATCGAACGCCATAGTTTATGTGCGTGACGGTATGACCGTGGGCATTGGAGCCGGCCAAATGAACCGGCGCGACAGCAGCCGTATTGCGGCTATCCGCGCAGGCGAAGCAGCCGAAATGGCGGGAGAATCCGTTAGTTTTGCCAAAGGATCAGTTGTGGCATCCGACGCCTTTTTCCCGTTCGCAGACGGTTTGCTGGCGGCGGCAGAAGCGGGGGCCACAGCCGTGATCCAACCAGGCGGCAGTATGCGAGATCAGGAAGTGATTGATGCAGCCGATGAGGCCGGGCTTGCCATGGTCTTCACCGGCATGCGTCATTTCCGGCACTAAAAATCTAAACTAACACAGCTTTCAGGTTTTCCTTGAACGCCTCAAGGGCCTTCGCTTCGTATGGTTTACGCGGGACGATGCCCCAGATGGGGCCGGGCCAAGCAGGGTCACCTTCGAAGCGGGCGACAATATGCACATGCAGCTGCGGCACCATATTGCCAAGGGCTGCAACATTGATGTTGTCTGCGCCCGTAAATTTTTCAAAGCGCTCAGCCACATAAGACGTCTCGCGTAGCAGCAATTGTTGATCATGCTCTGAAAGCCTGTGAATATGGCGCGCACCGGCTAGCTGTGGCACCAAAACAAGCCAAGGATAGTTTGCATCTGTTTGCAGTCGAACCTCAGAAAGTTCGAGCATAATCACAGGTACAGAGTCTTGCTCAAGCTGAGGGTGTAACCGGAATTCGCCCATTTTTGCTTCCCAAAATTTATCCCTTGCATGCCGGGTTAAACTAAGGTCGTATTTTACGCAATGACTTTAGCTGGCATAGGGAAATGGAAATTTTGGTGCTCATTCTAATCACGGCTGCAAAATGATTAAATCTCTGATCATTATTGATGATTTTCTTGAAGACCCTCATACGCTCAGAAATCTTGCATTGGCACAGCAGTATCCGGGCATGGAAGAAGACACTTTCTTCCCGGGCAAAAATTCGGAGTTTGCTCAACCTATAAACGGCATGACCGAACGCATTTCTGAGATTGTTGGCGAACCGCTGAAAGTTGCCGATGGCAATGCTCATATGAAGTTTCGCATGGCGTATGAAGGCGACAAAGGTACTGCTGGCGTTCATATAGACGATGCGCACTGGTCGTGCCTTTTATATCTAAGCTTGCCCGAAGATTGCCGTGGTGGCACCGAACTTTATCGCCACCTTCCCACCGGCACTGACCATGCCCCCATGAGCCAGAACGACTTTAAAGCCCTTGGTATCAATAGTGTCGAAGAAATGTGGGACAAAATTCTATGGCCCCACACCAATGACAAAAGCAAATGGGAACTGCTGACAACCATCCCTATGCGTTTCAACAGGTTGGTTCTGTTCAGACCACAGCAGTGGCACGATGCAGGCCCCGGATTTGGCGACTGCCCGCAAAACGCCCGCCTTATTTACATGATGTTCTTCAAAAGCGCGATCTAGACGCGCGGTTTTCCCGTATTTATACTATGGACTCACAAGGGGAGGGCACCGTGAACAGATTTCATGATATTAGACCAGCTTGCGAAAACGACATCTTCTTCATTCATGCACTTGAAATGGACCCGGCAAACATTTTTGTGCACAGCTGGGATGAAGCCACCCATCACGCAAACCTGCTAGACCCCAAACACCATTATTTCATCGCTGAAGATATTGAAAAAACTTCCCTCGGTTATGCCATCCTTATCGAAGACGAGGCGGGCTCTATCGAATGGAAGCGCATCATCGTCGCGCGCCGCGGTAACGGTATTGGATCCTCCTTTATGGAAGCCATACTCAGGCATTTTTCTCACAAAAACAAAACACGTAAGATCTGGCTTGATGTTTATGCGCAAAATGACCGGGCACGACACGTTTATCAAAACCTGGGATTTGTTGAAACCGGCGAAGACCTGAAAAAAGTTCCCGGCGAACGGCTGGTGATTATGGAATACCACCAGCCGCGTTTGACCTAGCCCGGCAAGGCCTTGCCCACAACAGAGTCTTATTCAAGTATTCGCATATACAAAAAAGGCCCCACAGATGGAGGCCTTTTTTCTTCGTCTTAACCTATTTTGCCAATTTAGGACCGAGAGCCGTCATCATCCTCTGACTTTTCTTTTTCCTTTTTGGCTTTTTTGTCCTTCATTTTTTTCATGGCATCACCATGTTTTTCGTGGCCTTTCTTATGGCCTTTGCCCTTCATTTTTTCAGCTTTCATTTTAGCCTTTTTACACATGGCTTTGGCTTCTTCTTGGGCCTGTTCGCTTTTACCCTTTGCATTCTTTTTCGCCATTTCGCATTTGGCCTTGGCAGCTTTCATGGCGTCTTTGTGTTTGCCTTTTTCACCTTTGGCTTTTTTCTCGCCGTGACCGTCATAGGCATAGCCATAGGTTTCATAATTTGCCGCACTTGCTGGCGCTGCAAGCAATAAAAGCCCGCCCACCATAGCTGTAAATAGTGTCATAAGTCTCATAATCCGCTCCTGTTTTTATTCTGCCCACCTCTAATCAGGGGTATCATAGGAGAAAAACGACTGACAGTCACTAGAGTTAAAACTTGTTAAGCTGGTCCAGCGAAAACGTCATAAACAGGCCCCCATGCTGGCCCATTTCTGAGATATTTTCCGCTCCCTACAAGGTCTTATCCTTAAACTTGCAAATATCCGTCAGTTTGCATTTGGCGCAGTCAGGCTTTCGGGCTTTGCAGATGTAACGGCCGAGCAGGATCAGCCAGTGGTGCGCGTGCAATTGGAAGGGCTCGGGGATCACTTTCATCAACGCATCTTCCACCCGGTCGACATTTTTGCCGGGCGCAAGGCCGGTGCGGTTTGATACCCGGAAAATATGCGTGTCCACCGCGCAGGTAGGTTGGCCAAAGGCAATGTTCAGCACAACATTCGCGGTTTTGCGGCCCACACCCGCCAGCGCCTGCAGCTCTTCGCGCGTTTCAGGTACCTTGCTGTTATGCTCATCAATCAACGCTCGGCATAGCTTGATCACATTCTCGGCCTTAGAATTATAAAGCCCAATCGTTTTAATATATTGCTTCAGGCCGTCCACCCCAAGCGCTAGCATTTTTTCCGGCGTATCAGCTACCGGCCACAAGGCTCTGGTGGCCTTGTTTACGCCCACGTCTGTCGCCTGTGCCGAAAGCACCACAGCCACGAGAAGGGTGAATTCATTCACATAGTCAAGCTCGCCTTCAGGGTTTGGGTTGTCTGCCGCCAAGCGCTCAAAAAATTCGAAAATCTGCTTGCGGCTCAGTTTGCTGTATTTACCCGCCATTATATTTCCTCAGCCACGTCGCGTACCATACGCACTAACCGTTTGAGGTCTATATCGCGCGAAAGCCTATGGTCGCCGCCCGGTACCAATATGATCTCAACATCCTCGCCAGTGATTTTGTCGGCAATCTTCTGTGCTGTTTGCCACGGCACGTCGGCATCCTCAGTACCCTGGATAAGCCGCACCGGCATATCGAGTTTTAACGGGCCTGCGATCACGCGATTTCGCCAGCCGTCTTCAATCAGCGCACGAGTGATAATATAGGGCTCGTCCCCATAATCGCACGGACGCTCCATAAAGCCCTCAGTCATCACCTCACGCCGTGTCGCCTCGTCAAATTCTTGCGTCCACATACGCACGGTAAAATCGGGCGCGGCTGCGATGCCCACAAGCCCTTTCACCCGCGCAGGGCGTGCCTTGGCTGCGAGCAGCGCAACCCAGCCGCCCATGGACGAGCCAACAAGAACCTGTGGCCCTTCGGTGAGCCCGTCAATAACAGCCAACGCATCTTTCGCCCACAAGCCAATAGTGCCGTCCCTGAACGCGCCTGACGACTGCCCATGGCCCTGATAGTCAAAGCGCACAAATGCCCGGCCTTCGCGCTGGCACCATGCCTCCAGCGCCAGCGCCTTACCGCCTTCCATGTCGCTTTTAAACCCGCCCATAAACACCACACCGGGTCCTTTGCCGGGTGTTTTATGGTAGGCGATTTTGGTGCCGTGCGGGCTGCTGAAAAATGAAGACTGTGACATAGATAGGCTTTCCTGTGACATGTGGGTGACCCTAGCAGGGCTCTTTTGCTTGCTCAACCTTAGAAAAACCCAGCCTTTGCTTGACTTCCCGGCTGGTGGTAGTTAACTCGCAAATTCATTATTTTAACTTGATAAGGACACCCGCCCCATGAGCGAACAAGTGAGTGCAAACAACCCGGTCAACCTGCGCCTGCCCGATGGCAGCGTACGCACGTTTGATGGCCCGGTTACCGGCACCACGCTCGCGGGCGATATTGGTCCGGGGCTTCTCAAGGCCGCCATTGCCATAAAGGTGAACGGAGAGGTTTGGGACCTGTCGCGCA